>VOFC01003601.1_pt1 | contig 11221 bp, 13 predicted proteins | sample 5384161 | NCBI WGS metagenome assembly VOFC01 (sample SAMN12384722, study PRJNA508395) | human gut metagenome | isolation source: healthy gut B | host: Homo sapiens | reverse complement strand
CGCGCGGGCGAGATCGCCCGCCATGATCGCCGAGCGAACGTCCCGGTAGGGGCCGCTCGCACTGCCGGAGGATGTGCTGCCGGGCTGCGTATAGGTCTTATACTGCGCCCCACCGCCTGCGCGTTCCTTCGTGATCGCGTCGTATGCCTCGTTGATCTGCTTCATCTTTTCCTGCGCGAGATCGGCGAGGGGGTTGTTGGCGTAGTTGTCCGGGTGGTATTTCCGGGCAAGCTCGCGGTATTTCTTTTTATCTCCTCATCGGATGCCGTTCGGGAAACGCCCAGAAATTTCAACGTGTAAGATCTGCTTCGCCTTCCACTTACTTCCTGTCGGACGGATTCGGTCTCCGTATTTTTTCTGTTTTTTCTTCCATGTTCCGGCAAACACCGGCAGTCGGCAACATGCGGAACGCCGCAGGATAGGATGTTTTCGATGATGGGCGTCCACGTTTCTCTCCGGCAGGAGCGCCACCGCGGCGCTCATCGCTGCGGGAAAAAGGAGAGATTCAGCGTGGCGCGGATCTCCGCTTTTCCTCCGCCGCTCCCCAGATGAAGCGCAGGCAGAGCGGGTTGTACCGCTGTTTTTTCTCCGATCGTCGGGTAATCGTCCGCCGCGTTCAGAATATACGGCGCGTCCGACGTGATTAGAGTATCTCGCTTTGCAGCCGCCGCCGTGCATCTCGTCCGGCCAGCCGGTCCGCCGGAAACGCCATAAGACGGGCGAAGCAGTCCGCCGCCCGTCGAAGACGCGCTGCCGCGCTCCTCTACCGCCGCGAGCTGAGAAAGGCACTGCCGGACGTTCTCGTCAAATTTCGGCTGTCGGGCCGCCGCTTTTTGCGGCACGGCTGTCGCAGGAGACGGAGAGCTAGTCAGGCGCGTATCGACCGAAAAGCCCCGTCGGCGGCATCGTCCTGCATTTTTTGATACGCGAGGATGACCGTGTAATCTGCGGCGTCGAAAGCTCCGTCATGCCGCAGATGCAGGCTGCTTTTCGCGAAAAGCGATGGACTACGCAGCGGCGCTGCTCGATCGCCGTCTCGGCGATAGCGAAAACAACGCGAGAAACGTCATGTCGTACCCGATGAAAAGCGGGCCAACACCCCTGTACCGCTGCCGGAGCGCTCCGCCAGAGACCGTACGCCGAGAACCGGCGGTATTCATTTATGCGAAGCTCGCCGATATCCGGTCGAATGCCGTACATACTCTCTTAATGCTTTCGCCTTGAGCGTGATATAGATCTTATATTCGCCGACGCAGCCCGCTTCGGGAAGCTGTCGATCTTGGATCTCGACCGTCGGGGTGAAAGCCGGAGGCAGCCCAAAGCTGAGATTGAGAGATCGGCCACAGCGCGGAGATTCACCTCGCTGATCTGTCAAGGACCTTCTGCGGGCGGACCGTAATTGAGCGCCCGCGTGATGCTCTCCGCGGTGTAGCCGTCGGGAACGTTGATGGCATCGATATTTTTCCGGATTCACAGAGAAGGATCTGCGTGGCAACGCCCGTGATGGATACTTCCTCACCGTTGCCTCGGTAACGCCGGGTCATATTCCGGTGCCGTTCGGCGGGATGATGGTATAGGTGGCGAGAGAAGTCGTGGCGAAAGCTCCGAAAGTGCCGATCGTGCCGAGAGCCAAAACTTCGTCATTGTCGATGGCGGAGAGCATCTCCACCGAGCATGATCGTCTTCGGTTCAATGTCAATGCGGGTGCTGGCGTCGCGCGCCGCGCCGCCGCCGTCGATGATCGTTACGTCGCTGGCACTTCCTCGTGGAGAGCACGTTCAGCGTAACGGTGACTTCTTCCGTTTCACGCTTACAAGAGTCTTTATCGTTATCGTTTGAATCGGACGAGAATATTGCTCGTGGAATAGCTCAGCGTGCGGTCCACGTCCTCACGCGTACGGGCTACAAACGCATGGTCGACTTTTGGAGATGACTGTCTGGCCCGCCGATGGCAACGGACCAGAGGATCGAAATTTACCATACCTGTCGGCGTGATATCCGTCCAAGCCTGTGTTGTGCTGGTGGAACGCGCCCCTTTGACCCTAATGGTCTTGCGGGCTAGCTTTTGTCCACATAGAAATTCACGACGTCCGATGACGCGACGCCGTTGGCTCGCCTCGCGTTCACGCCGGCGGGATAGAGACATCGTAGGAAACCGAATACCGTCCGGGTCCGCCGCAACGTTGCTGAGATTCACCAAGTTGCTGTCAATGCTGGAGTTTGTGAGCTTGGAGAGCACGCGGCGCGTGCCGAGAGCGTCAGGTTAACGGTGGTGCGGTCCTGCTCGGTGACGATGAGATCGCTCGACGCGCGCACAGTCCGCGCCGAGAAACTCGATCTTTACGCCGGTGAGCTTTTTCCACCTCAACGCCCTCGGTCGTCGTCACATACATCCAGAGAAGCGACGCCGCAAAGCAGCGAGAGGATCATCCAGAAAACACGGCCGTCCGTGATTCTTGGGATAGAAAATGTTCTTGAGCAGTTCCGCCGTCACGTCCGAATTGATCGTGGTGCCGCTGCGCATCTGCTCATCGAGCGTTACACCGCGCTCATTGCTGCCCATGCGCTCGAGCAGACGGCGCAGCTCCGGCTGAAAGATGATGACCAGCGCAATCAGACCGAGCTCGACCGTTTTTTGCAGGATACGGTTGAACATCGTCAGCTTCAGCACACCCGACAGCCACAGCGCGATCAGGATCAGCAGAACCCCCTGCGCCAGACGATACGAATTCGTCTTGCGGATGAGCATGATAACATTGTAAATCAGATAAGCGACGATCAGGATATCCACGATGTCCGAAAACCGGATCGTGGATACCAGCATCGTCAGTTTTGCCCAGAAGGCTGCAAGTTGTGCCATAAGCATATCCTCGGCTGTTGGTTTCCGTTTTGCAGGCGCAAAACGCCAATCTTATGAATTATAATATTATACCCTACAAGGAATTTCAATACAAAAATCCGCTTTTGCCTGTACGCAGGATGTCATGAAACGCGCGTGCTGTGTGCAATGTCCGCGTCCGTCGTAAACGGCGACAGGCTCAGGCGCACGGTGCCGGTCTCGAGCGTTCCGGCCGTGCGGTGCGCGACCGGCGCGCAGTGCAGCCCCGCGCGCACGGCAATGCCGCTGTGCGCAAGCGCCTGTGCCAGCGTCTCGCAGTCCATATCGCGGCAGCGAACGGACAGCACCGCCGTCTGGCAGGACGCGTCCGGTGATGCAAACACTTCCAGCCGTGTCTCCCTGCGCAGGCGCTCGCTCAGATTCTGCGAAAGTCTTCGCTCCCGCCGGGCGATATTGTCAACGCCCTGCGCGGACACGTAGCGGATACCCGCCAGCAGGCCCGCGATGCCGGGGACGTTGTGCGTGCCCGCCTCGAGCCGGTCGGGCAACTGTTCCGGCATGGTCTGGAGCATGCTTTGTGAACCGGTACCGCCATACAGCAGCGGCTCCGGCTGCGCGAAGCACAGCAAAATGCCCGTTCCCTGCGGCCCGAGCAGCCCCTTGTGCCCCGGCATGGCAACAAAGGCCGCACCGAGCGCGGATGCATCCAGTGCGACGCAGCCGGCCGCCTGCGATGCGTCCACGATCTGGACACGCAGGTGCAGACGGCCGCGTCACACTCCGGGAGATGCCGCTCAAACCAGTCGATCAGCGCCGCTGAATCGAAAAGCGGCGTATCCGACGTCAGAATGCTCGCGCCGGAAGCGTAGAGCGGACGCATAACCGCGTTGTGCTCAAAGCCGGACACCGCAACGCGATTCCTTCCGCACCAGAGAATGGACGGCAATGTTGAGTGCGTGTGTGGCGTTCATCGTAAAGACCAACGCGCTCCGGCTGCGTCATGTGAAAGAGTGCCGCCGCTTCCTCCCGGCAGGCAAAACCGTTTCGGCCGCGCGCATGGCGGCGGCGTGGTCACCGCGGCCGGGGCTTGCCATCGTGCGTATGGCACGCACCACGGCGCGCGCCACTTCCGGCGGCTTCTGGAGCGATGTCGCCGCGCTGTCCAGCGAGATCACCGCGGCCCCTCCCGGTATTCCCCGGTAAGGCGAGAGCAGAAACGCCCTGCCGCGGTCGATGCCGCGCTCATCGAGCAGCGCGACCGCCCGACGCAGCTTTTGCTTCGTTCAGCCGCACACCGTAGCCGCAGCCTTTTTTCGGTGATTCCCTGCGGCGCTTTCATAACGTACGACGGAATTCCGGCCAGACTTAACGCCCGGCTCCCCCGCTGCGCATACGTCAGCGAGCGGAACAAAATGATCGCATACATAATAAATCCCCCTGCATACGAGATGGCATCCCATTCTATGCAAAGAGAAAAACTATGGTTTATTTCTCCGAGATCAACGCCACGGCCATGGCGGAAATGCCCTCGCCGCGGCCGGTGAAGCCGAGGTGCTCCTCCGTCGTAGCCTTCACGCTCACACAGCCTTCCGGAACACCCATTGCCGCCGCCAGACGAAAGCGCATCTCCGGAATGTACGGCATGAGCTTGGGCCGCTGTGCAACGATCGTAGCATCTGTATTAACGATCTCCCAGCCGTGAGAGCGCAGATGTGCGCACACAGCGGATAGGAGCTTCAGACTGTCCGCTCCGGCGTACCGCTCGTCCGTATCCGGAAATAGCTGCCCGATATCGCCGAGGCCGCCGCGCCGAGCAGCGCATCCATGATCGCATGGGAAAGCACATCGGCATCCGAATGACCAAGCAGCCCTTTTGTCATATGGAATATCGACGCCGCCGAGAATGAGCTTTCGCCCCTCGGTCAGCCGGTGAACATCGTAACCCTGTCCGATCCGCATCCGCTTACCTCCCCGCGCGTTTTTAAGATCGCCGCTGCCGTCGGGATATCGACCGGTCCGGTGATCTTGATGTTTTCGGGCGAGCCCTTGGAGAGATGGACTTTCACACCCATCGCCTCCACTGCGGCGCAGTCGTCCGTATATTCTTTCTTTTCCGCGATAGCGCGCGTGAGAGCGGCCTTGATGATCTCGGAACAAAACGCCTGCGGCGTCTGGATGGCGGCCAGCGTGCTGCGATTTAGCGTTCGCACAACAGTGTCGTGATCGGTCTCGCTTGACCGTATCGGTAACAGGCACGGCCGGAGCGGCGCATTTATAGAGCGCGGCGCTGTGCATCGCATCGTACACGATCTCCTCCGTTACGAGCGGACGAGCGCCATCGTGAATGAGTACATATTTGCATTGCGCCGATCTGTACGAGACCGGCCAATGCGGGATTCGCGCGAAGCGCCGCCGACAACGACCTTCCCAACCTTATCGACACGGTATTCGCGGCAGAGCGCGGCGACCTTTTCCAGAGATTCAAGACGTGTTACCACAACGATCCGTCCACACAGCTGCAGGCGTTCAGCGCGGTAAGCGTTCTTGCATCACCGGCTTTCCGGCGAGATCCATAAAGAGCTTGTCCGCCCATCCGTGTAGAAGCCCGGCTGCAACGACAACAACGCTGCAGGAGGTGTTTTTGGCTCGGCGAAGAAAATCAGAAAAGCGACTCATCGGTTTAATACACTCCGTTTATTCGGTTTGCGCAGGCACTGATCCAGCTGAGCCTCCGCGAAGTCATACGCGGACAATTCACGGAGAGGGATATCTCCGAGAGCAGGATCTGCCGCGCCTGATTGAGCATCCGGCGCTCGCCGGTGGATAGAGGGCGTTTTTCATCGCGCTGCGTAAGCGCCTTGATCACGGCGGCAAGCTCGGTAAGGTTGCCGCTTTTAATGCGCTGCATGTTTTCGCGGTAGCGCTTATTCCAGTTGTCCGCCATGGAAACGTCCATGTCCGGAATACGCCGGAGCAGGTCGTATGCCGTGTCCGCATCGACGATCGGGCGCACACCGACCTCATCACAGGCGTTTTTCGGCACCATGACGACCATGCCGCTCCCCTGCAACTTGAGAACGAAGTATTCCTTGATTCCCTGCCGATACGCCGGCTTTCAATGCGATCGATCACCCCTGCTCCGTGAAGGGATGGGCAATATCCCGATCTGAAACTCATCGCGATCCTCCTGCCTTATGCGGCGGCATTCCGAAAGGTGAATAATCCTACAAATGTAATTATACAAAATGCTGATTTTGCAAGGCTTTCCGGCGGCAGATATATGCAAAATCCCTCTGTCAACGACAGAGGATTTTATAGTTCGGAATTACTCCACTTCGGGGGCCTCGCCGGAGGCGGTGCCGTCGGAAGAAACAGAGTAGACCAGCGCGTCCATCGCGGGCTCGTCCTCGGTCTCCTCGCGGGAGGCGGCGGGAGCGGCTCGGAGAGAGCACGGATCGACAGGGAGATCTTCTGCTTCTCGTTGTCGATGTTGGTGATCTTCGCTTCGACCACATCGCCGACGCTCAGCACCTCGGAGGGCTGGCCGATGCGGCGGTTGGCGATCTGGGAGATGTGGATCAGGCCGTCGGTGCCGGGCAGCACTTCCGCGAAAGCGCCGAAGGGCATCAGCTTGACGATCTTGACCTTCGCGATATCGCCGACCTGGAGGTGGGTCTCCGTGAACACCTTCCAGGGGTTCAGGTTCGGGATCGCGGTGGCCGAGGGAGATCTTGTGGTTCTCCTTATCGAAGTTGATGACGTAAACGTCGATCTTGTCGCCGACGTTCAGGACATCCGGAAGGCTGCTGATGCGGTTCCAGCTGATCTCAGACACGTGGACCATACCGTCGATGCCGCCGATATCAACGAACGCGCCGTAAGAGGTCATGGACTTGACCACGCCCTCGTAGTGCTTGCCGACCTCGATCTCGTTCCAGATCTTCTCGGCACGCTCCCTTGCGCTCGCGGTTGGCCACGGCGCGGATGGAGCCGACAACACGCTTGCGGCCGCGGTTGACCTCGGTGATCTTCAGACGGACGGTCTGACCGACCAGCTCGGACATGGCGGCTTCGCGCGGCAGACCGGTCTGGGAAGCGGGAACAAACACACGCACGCCGTGCACGGAGACAACGACGCCGCCCTTGTTCTCTTCGGTGACCTTGCCTTCGACAACGGTGCCGTCGGCGGCAGCGTTTTCAATGTCGGCCCAGGACTTGATGGTGTCCAGGCGCTTCTTGGAGAGCATCACAGTGCCTTCCACATCGTTCACGCGCACAACGCAGGCCTCGATCTTGTCGCCAACGTGGATAACGTCTTCCACCTTGGCAGCGCCATCCTCGGTGAACTCGGTCACGGGGATATAGCCGGAATGCTTGGTGCCCAGATCGACGGTGACTTCCGTGGGCGTGATGCTGACAACATAACCGGAGACCGTGTCTCCGTTATATATCGTTCTGATGGAATCTTCCAGCAGCTCATCAAACGTCTTTTCGGAGTCGGGCTTCCAGGCATTCTCCGCAAAATTTCGGCTTCAACGTGGGCGGTCTCTTCGGCCGCGGTCGCAGCGACTTCCTCTGCCGTGGTCTGTTCTACCTTGATCTCGTCGCTCATTTTTACTACCTCCTTAATGATCCAGGACGGCACCGAGGCTCCCGCAAAGCCGAATTCCTATACGGCCCTCGCCCGGCGCGCGGGATGTGTCCAGCTGACGCGTCGGCGACAAAGAAATTGCACGTTTGCACATTTTTTTCGCGGCAAAATCTCGTAGCCAGATGCGGGCTGTTCGCGCTGTGCGCCGCCGATGACGATCATTGCGTCGCATATCCGGGCCATCTGCGCGGCTTCTCTCTGCCTCTTGGACGTTGCTCCGCATATTGTATCAAATATTTTGAAATTTGTACATCTTTTTTTAATAATTTTCTGAAAATGTGAGTTTTTCTTGAATTTGTGTAGTCTGGAATGACAACGGTCAGCGGTTTTTCGGGCATTTCGATGGTGCCGTCAGCCATTCGTCCAGCGCCGCGGCGTGAGGCGTCACGACCACAGGGGGACGTACACCAGCCGCAAATCCCCGAATCTCCGGGTGGTCGGCGTCGCCGATGACAACGATCTGCCGCCCCTCAGCGGAGGCCTCCGCCACGATCTTTATGGATGCGCTTGACCAGCGGGCAGGTCGCGTCCGTCACCGTCGCGCCGGTTTTCTGCACGGCCTATACTGCACGGCTGACGCCGTGGGATCGGATAAAACCCGTTCCCCTGCGGGATCAGGCTCCGGTCCGTCTCGCGACCGTGAGCCCTTTTTTTCCAGCGCGGTCAACAACGTCGTCGTTATGAATCAGCTCGGCCGAGACACTGTAACGCGCCATCTCGGAAGCGAGCATCTCCTCGGCCATTTGACCGAGCGGCTGACGCCGAAGCAAAACCGGCGGACTTGGCGACGCGCAGCTCTCATGCGTCCGCCTCCAGTCGAAGCGCGTGCGGATGGCTGCGCACACGGTCATAATCACTGTTCGAGCGTGAGAATACGGCTCGTGTCGATCACGTGCACGGCGTCCGGCATCTGCCTTGAGCGGGGATATATGGCACGGTGGGTATCGTCGCCATAGTCGCGCTGCTCAAGCTCACGCAGCACGTCGGCATACGGCTCCTGGAACCCTGCAGCTTTTCCTGCGCCTGAGCCAGCGGCATGCACTGCGGACAGAAAGATCTTCAGCCCGGCATCCGGCAAAGACCGTACCGATTATCGCGCCCGTCCATAACGACGCTTTGCGTGCGGGCAGAGGCTGCGCTGCATATCAAGCAGGAACGCGCGCACGACCGGCAGTGCCGAACGCGGAGGCCAGCAGCGACAGCCCTCCGGCAGACGGATCGTATCCGGAAACGTCCTCGCGTTGAGCAGCATCCTAAACAAGACGGTCCCGCCGCATCAGTACACGAGCGCGATGCGGATTCAGCGCCGGCAGCAGCGCCTGCATGGCATCGGCATCCGAACAGTTCACGCCGGCGCGCTCTCCGGCAAGACCGACGGTGCTAGATCGCGCCGGTGTCCAAAGGGAGATCAGGCTTTCTTCTCCAACGCGCAGCCGCGGCGTTTGGCGATCGTAAAGATCTTTCCCGGCATCCGGCAAAACGACCGTACATATCGCGTCCGTCCATAATGACGCTTTGTATGCAAAGAACGCTTCCTTTCCATGTCGGAACGCGCAGACCGGCGCTGCCGACACGCGCGCATAGCCGGTATTCTCCGGCATGCGGATCGTATCGGTTATAGCCTCGCCGTTGAGGCAGGGCGTCCAGATCGGAGCCGCCTCATCCGCAGCTCCGGGCGCCCCGGCATCCGCTTGGATGCCATCAGCATCGAACATTGCCGGCGGCATGACCGCAAGACCGACGGTGCGGTAGATATCGCCGGTTCCACTGATCGGGCGCGTACCGCACACCGGCACCGGAGGGGCCGTCAATGGCAACAGCTGTGCCATCAAAGCGTTGATTCCTTTCCATGTCATGTGCAGACGGCGCTCCGAGATCATGGCATGACCCGCAAGGTCATAGAGCGCGTTCTTAAAGTCCCGGTTGGCATATTTCTGAAAATCACGCAGGATGCGCGCGTCGAGCTTCTTTTCATCCAGCGCCGGCTTCAGGTCGATAGACAGGCGGTAGCTGTGCTGCGAGAAGTCGCGCATATGCGCACTTGCCGACAGGACCAGCGGGCCGGAGACGCCGAAATGCGTGAAGAGCATCTCGCCGAGGTCGGAATAGACCTGCTTATTGTGCTCATCATAGACCGTGAGCGTCACGTTGCGCAGAGAAAAGCCCTGCATCTCGGCGCACCAAGGGTCGTTGGATTCCAGCGGCACGAGCGAGGCGCGCAGCGGCGTGACCGTGTGGCCGAATTGCTGCGCAAAGCGATAGCCGTCACCGGTCGAGCCGGTGAGCGGGTACGACATGCCGCCGGTGCAGACAACGGCTGCATCGCAGTCAATCGTGCCCTCCGTGGTCACGACGGCGGAAACTGCGCCGTCGCGCGTCAGAATATCGGTCGCAGCGGCGTGCAGAACGCGCCCGCCCGCCCGCGCATAGGCGCGCTCAAGCGCATTGGCAATGTCGTGCGAGCGGTCGGAGACCGGAAACACGCGGTTGCCGCGCTCGGTCTTGAGCGGCACGCCGAGGGATTCAAACAGCGCCATCGTGTCGCGCGGCTCAAAGCGGTTAAGCGCGCTGTAGAGAAACCGGCCGTCGCCGGGAATGTTTGCGAGCACGGTCTTGATGTCGCAATTATTCGTCACATTGCAGCGGCCTTTTCCGGTGATGCGCAGCTTCTTGCCGAGCATCTTGTTCGGCTCGAGCAGCACGACGCTCAGCCCGCGCTGCGCCGCTGTGAGCGCACACATGGACCCGGCCGCCGCCGCCGATCACGACTACATCAGCTTTCAACGGTTCCATACACCTCGTATTCTTTCCAGACGTTCTCCAGCTCCCGGAAGGTCTCGAACGTGCGCGTACGGTCGCGCGCGCTGACCGCCATGATGAGTGCGTTGATCATGCTCAGCGGTGCGACGAGAGAATCCAGGAACGAGACCATCTCACTTTTCGTATACAGGCAGACATCCGAGATCTCATTGAGCGGCGAAACCTTGCCGTCCGTCAGGCCGAGGCAGCGTGCACCGTGATCGCGTGCAAACTTCAAATCTCCCGGATGATATCCGGGGTTCATTAGACCTATTTTCCTGCAAATGCAGCTAATTTTGCAATTCATGTGGCCAATCCTCGCAAAAAAAAAGAAGCCGTCAGCGCGAACTTTGCAAGTATTCCAGCTCTTTTGCCGTCAAATCACCGCCACTGTCCGGCGGGCGATCGCCGGGAATCTCCCTGCCGGATGGGAGAAGCGTTGCACCTTGAGCCTGCGGCGCAATATGCTTCGTGGTTTTTCCCCTCGCGGATCGTGACATCGATAAGTGCCCGATCTCTCCCGTGGAGCGAAGAACGCACCGTACCGCACCCTCATATACGCCGATCGGGTGGCGCAGTTACCGCGGCTTTCCGCGTCCGCCGCTCACCCACGCGGTATGTTTTGTTTACGCCGCGACGGATGCGCAGACGGCTCGCCATCCGCCGTCATCGGTGAAGAGCGCAGTCCTTCCGTGGACACGCAGTCGAGCGACCGACCGGGAAAAAGGCGCACACCGTCATTGAGCCGCAGGTGTTCGGCGACGACCGCGGTTACTTCATGGAGACCTACCAGAAGGATCAGTTCGCTGCTGCGGGCATCGACAAAGGTTCGTGCAGGACAACCAGAGCCGCTCGACCCGGGGCGCTGCGGGGGCCTGCATTTCCAGAAGAACCACACCCAGGGCAGCTGGTGCGCGTGACCAAGGGCGAGG
>VOFC01004868.1_pt1 | contig 11229 bp, 18 predicted proteins | sample 5384161 | NCBI WGS metagenome assembly VOFC01 (sample SAMN12384722, study PRJNA508395) | human gut metagenome | isolation source: healthy gut B | host: Homo sapiens | reverse complement strand
AATGAGTCAATAAACTATGTATATATTTAATATCTTCTTGTGCCGATTTCTTATTGTCTTGTAACAAATATGAATGGCATTTTATTAGTAATGTACTTAATATACTTACAATATTTGATTCTTTCATATCTCTTATTAGAATGCTTTGTTTTTGTATGGCAGCATGTACAAAAAAGCATTGGCTAGAATAAGAATCCATAAAATCTTCTACACTGTCAGCTCCGATATTATTTAAAACAGTTATTACTTCAGTTTCACCACTATCCTTATGTATAGCTACTTTTAAATCTATTGGTAATTTTTTTAAAAATTTCTTCAATAACAGCACTTGATGTATTTTTTATCAAGCAATAGAATAATAATAGGTCGTATTGGGCTTGATTTGAAGTTATTAACAATTTTACTTGCTGTTTTTAATGTATCTTTATTAATTTCGATAATTATCGGATCTAACACCTCAATATTAACAGCTATTGCAGGAATTATTTGCAATAGCATTGATAATGTTTCAAATACTACGCTTTTCTTTTATATTATCACTATTTTCCAAAGTTTGTACTAATTCTATAATGTTTGTTTGTTTAGTTCTTATTAAATTTATAGTTTTATTCCAATAATTTCGTAATTTGTGAGATGAAGACATATAATGGGGAGTTGTTAAAAATTTCTCAAAATATTTTTTACCGTATTTCATTCTAAAAGTATATGTTACAATATTAACTGTGGCATTTGTTAAACTTGGATTTAAACGTTCTTCAATATCAATACTTTTTATATCATTGCTATTTTCCATTGCTAACACCTCTAAAATTTACAATTATCCCTTGTAAAACAAAAGATAATCTAATATTATCTTTCATAAATATTTGAATAAATTATATCATTGTTGTTTAAATATGTCAATAAAAAAATTCCTTTTGTTTCCTTTATCGACAAATGTCCATATATCTTATATAATTTTTTCACTATAATAATACAAGGAGATAAACATATGATTAATCTAAAATCAGAAATAAACAACTATCTTATTAACTGCACATCTCAGAAAAATTTAAGTTCGCATACACTGAAAGCGTATCGCATTGATTTAACTCAATTTCTTTTATTCAAAGAGAACATGAGTCTTTCAAAGTCTAATTTGACCGAATATATCCAAGAATTACACACGAAATACAAGCCCAAAACGGTAAAACGAAAAATTGCATCTTTAAAAAGCATTTGTACACTATCTATACTTTGAGGATTTAATAGAATCTAATCCATTTGACAAATAGATACCACATTTAAGGAGCCGTTATTGTTGCCACGAACAATTCCCGAACATATAATACAACAACTTTTTAAAAGTTTCTTATAGCAATATGTGCTCTGCAACAACAAAATATGAAAAGCTTACTACTCTACGTAATACTGCTATTATTGAGCTTCTCTTTGCCACCGGAGCAAGAATTTCAGAGATTTGCTCTCTTAAATTAAAAGATATAGATTTAACTTCAAAAACAGTACGCATATTTGGTAAAGGCTCAAAAGAACGCATTATACAAATTGAAAATGATGATGTTATTTCTATTCTTATGAGATATATGTTATCAACAGCAAATCACTCACAACCGGATAGTTACTTATTTTTGAATAGCCGTCACAATCGTCTTTCAGAACAATCCGTCAGAACAGTGATAACTAACCTTGAGAAACAAATTTCATCACCAATTCACATTACACCTCATATGTTCAGACATTCTGTTGCAACGCTACTGCTTGAAGAAGATGTTGATATTCGCTACATACAAAAAATACTCGGTCACAGTTCTATAAACACAACTCAAATCTACACCCATGTAACATCATCAAAACAAAGAGAAATTTTACGCACAAAGCACCCAAGGAATAAAATTCATATAGGACAATAAAAAAATCCTCCTCAGACAAGTATTATGTCTGAGGAGAATTTTTATCTCATTTTTCTTAACATTTTTCCGTATATAAGTTTCTTTTTCATAATTAAGTCGCTTTATAAAGTATCTCTACCCTATCACCCAACTGAAAATCCCCGTCATAGTGCATAGTATCATACGAACAAAGCACGTCCGTTGCATTATCGCTAAGTCTGCAAAAGACGCCACCACCGTATTTACCAACAACAGTAGCAACTCTTGTAGAGCCGACCGGATGACGTGTTTCCACTCCATCGAATGGATGCGGCATTGTTTCCTTTATTGACAGTTTTAAAATTCCTTCTTCCGGAACAAATTCTTTTTACCTTAGCCTTTCTAACTTCACCCGTATGTACTATTTCACGAATATCGGACACCATTGTATAATTTATATCACGCTGTCTTAGCAGTACATCATAACCGCCATAGTTAAGCAAACATACATTTCTTCCTACCGATACCACATCGGCATCAATAATTCTATCCGATATATTTCGTCTGTTCGATGCCTTTTGCATTTTTTCTCAAAGAGCAATTTTTTCTTGACGCAACCGCAAAATTGTTTTCACGGTCTACATATGTAATCACATAATCAAGCTTTGCACCACACATTGAATGAAGAACATATCCACCCTCCGGTACGGAAATAAGAAACATTTCCGTTTCGGGAATAATTACCTTTATTCGATAGGATATTATAATCATACATCTCAATTTTTTGCTTTACTGCTCTTTTTCTTGCCCTCAGGTACGAACTCAAATTCATGATAGTCCACACCTGCTGCCTCACCACGCATTACGCTACCACTTCTGTAAGACGCATATATCGCCTGCCATTCTGCGTTCCTCAGCTGTTAAGTCCTTGTCCATCTCTGCAAGATTTAATTCATTAAATTCCATTGTTTTTCCTCCGTTTTTCATTGATATTATAAATTTACGACACTGTTTGAATATTTAAAAGCACCTTCTTCCGAATTCAGATTAACACTGCCACAAACTATGTCTTATTATTCATAAAATATCGGCGTTCCGTTTTCTATCATTACAAATGAAAATTCTGCTTTAGGTCTTATCAAAGCCATCTGTCGTTTATTCTGTATCAAGAACATCCACGACGGCAGATATGATACTTCATCTGCATCTTCCGCTATATTAACCACATACTGTTCAACATAACGCATTGCAATATTTTCTTTACCCATTTCAACAAACATTATATTTATTTCCCGTTCCGAGTTACCGTTCGGATTTATATAAAAACGCAATATCACAGGTTCTGTACCCACTTCACATCCAATAAGATAATCTAAAAAATTCAGCATTATATCAAATGCCGTTACTACCACTTCGTTTATCTCCCTGCCCGGAAGTATAACCGCGCATTCACCCTTGCAGTCGGCAAATTCTATTCTGCCAAATCGTCGTAATTGTTCAAGGTACCCGTCTATGTTATACAAATGCGATTCTTTAAAATGCTTTACCATAACTTCGAGCTGCCGTTTCAAAAAGTCCTCCGTATTCAGTCAATAATTCAAGTATGTATTTTTGATACAAGTTAAGATACATATTAATTGCTCCCCCTCCTGAAATGATTAAGATACGGGTCAAGATGTGTTTCTGTAAATTCTTCGGTTAAGCAATTAAATATAACACTCATAACATATCCGGTTGGATTTTTAGTGTCCCTTTTATTTTTGTGCATTTTTCTCAGTGCATTTTCAAGCACGGTATAATCAATTTCACACAATCGGCTTCTGACATTCTCTCCCGGCAATATACTTGTACCGATTTTTAATTCACGGCAATAGAATAATCGTTCTATCGCATCGTAAAATATACGTTGTATATCCTTATCAAAGTACCCAAGTTGGCACTGCTCAAGAATTTTATTAAACAAGAGTCTGTCGTTTACTGATTGACTATTATCAGTATGATTTATATTAGTTTTTATATTATTAGTCTTTATTGTGTGCCATTTCGGCAGGTCTTGATATTCCATATCGGTACCTCTTGACATTCCGTTTTCGCAGGTCTTGATATTCCCATTTGGCATATCACAATCCGAATTTCCTATACTTTCATCACATTCGTCACTATCAAGACATTCCATTTCGGCAGGTCTTGAATTTTCCTTGTTCGTATATTTCTTTGCCTCCGTATCCGAAAGCTCCGGTTTTACAATAAAGATATAATTCGGCATTCCGTGTCCGCATTGTTTATCAATTATAAGGTTATTTTCCTTTAATTCTTTAAATGCTGCAATCGCCTTTTTATATGTTATACCCAAATCCTCGGCAATCGCTCCTCGTGTGTACACAAGATACACTTCACCGTCAGCATTAATCCAATTATTCTGTATTGACAGTGACAGTCTGTCATAAAGCAACGCATATGTAAGCTTTGCATCAGAACTCATTTCCTTATATTTAGGATTTGCAAAAAGTATTTTGGGTATTTTTATAAAATCAAATTTAACTAAATCATTTATTTTATACACAGTCATAATTATTTCTCCCTTTTATTTTTAAATTTATCAACAATATTTTGCGGTGTCATTGGTGTTACTTTAAACTCTGTATCATCACCCAAGCCGCTGTCCTCATCTTTATTCGTATCCGAAATTACAGACGCTCCAATTATCTCTGCCTTACTTATATCAAAATCACTAAACGGATTTTCTTCAATGTCGTCTATATCCTCAAAATCATTTTCATACGGAATACTGTCGGTATTGCATTTTCCGTTTTCCTCATCATATCGCCATTTAGGAATGTATTCCGTTATTTTTTATTCTTTTAAGCTCATTAAAGGCACTTAATTCATCGGGAATTATCTTCATCACTTTTAACGGTTTTTGCCCTCTTATCAATATAAGACATTCGCTATTATCCATTTGTTCTATTTCATCCGGATACATCAGTGGTCTTGTTGCATTTGATGTACTCTGCTTATAACCGTTGACCTGTCTTGTTATCGGTGAAAATATCGGTGTCTGCGGTGCCATTGAGGTCGTTGTTCTTATTGTTATATTACCGCACCGTTTTGATATAAACTCAGCGGTCATTTGGTCATTACAACCAAGCATAAGTTGAGTATCGCAGTTACCCACTATCTCTTGCCATTCATTAATCGGATAACGGTCTGCAAGCTGTGCTGCACTTTGGGCTATTATTTGACAATGAATACCTCTTGAGCGTACAGTGGATATAGTCTTTTTTTTTGAAATCAAGAATTTTTCCGATATTGCAGAATTCATCAAGCACCATATTAACTTCAACAGGCAAACGTCCACGTTCATCACCGTTCTTTAGTGCATAGTCTGACAACTTTTCAAACAACAGTGAAAAAACAGTGAGCTAAGGAATTCTAAACTACTATCTTGGTCCGATATGATACAAAAAATACGCACACGGTTGTTTACCAGGAAGTTCAAGGTCTATTTCGTGATAACTCGTTATTTTCTTAACCAATTTATTTTGAAAAAAACATTCAATCTTGAACCAAGTCCAATGAACATATTACCCCATAGATTAGATGCTGCTTGCTTAAATATACCGTATGGTGCTCTTGCCGGATGGTCGAGCGGCAAACTCCGCATTTTTGCGTCTAAGCTCTTTTGTCCCTCACTTGAAAGCATATCGTATATCGTAGCAAGTGAACGCTTTTTGTATCGGCAAAAGCTCACCTGTCAACGGGTCTTTTAAAGTGCATACATAATGTATTAGTGCAACAAGCAAATTCTTTTCTGCCTTATCCCAGAAATCTGCTTTTTGTCCATCCTCAGATGTATTACGAATTATTACTTCCGCAACATTCTGTACCTTATCCACATTGCCATCTATCTCGCCCAAACAGTTCCAACCGTCCGAATTGTCCTTATTCAGCAGATTAAACATCTTTACTACATAGCCTTGTTCTCTTAAATATTCAGACATTTGCTCCGCCATTTCGGCTTTAGGATCAACTATTATCATACTTTGTTTTAACTGTGCCGTTTTTCAATATAAACGGTTTCACAAATCCTCTTGACTTACCTGCACCCGATGCACCGTAGGTCATTATGTGTTTATTAAGTCCGTTACCGGAATTTAAGCCAAGATATTCGTAATATCCTCCGACGTCCACTTTACCGAGTATAGGTCCTTTCACTTTGTCAGCTTCACCCATCAAAAATGTTTTTTGCATATGCTTTTTATCCATCCAGCCCGATGTTCCATGCGTCCCTTCATTGACCGTATAGAAATTGCGTTCATCTTTTTTATTTTCACTCCCGTGATATACCCTACCCAGTTCTGATGTATCAATAAATACATTATGACAATATAAAAGGTTATACCCAATCCATACGGAGTAAACACAGCTGCAATACACTTTATCGGATTAAGCGTAAATATTTTTTCATCGGTATTTGTAGCGAAATTATGTACCGCATTTATAAATGACGAAACTATCATACCGTACAAATAAACAGCGGTTAAACCTATTGCCGAATAAAATATCCAATGCTCTTTTTAGCTTATATAAAAAACGCTGTACATGTTTACTGTACAACGTTTTTATAAATTCAATTATTTTATTTTTTCATTACAAGCTAACCCCTTTCAATTCCGACGTCTATATAATCGCCGTTCTTTGTCTTTGCGGGTTTTATTTTTTTCTTCTGTTGGAGCAAGTATAGGGAATTGCTCAATTACTTTATTACGATTCAAAACAGTAAACTTCATCAGTTTCGGATATTGCATTCTTACAGCCAGTTCTTGATAAATCGGTCGTTGATACGGCAAACATACAATGTGCGGTATGTAATCTGTATATAAAGTCTGTTCAAGACCTTTACCTACTCTTGTAATATTCATATCTGTTGCTATCATAAATGCTTTTCCCTCCTTAACTGCATCAAAGCAATTAAGCTTTATCGGAACGTTAATATCACCAAATTTCTCGGCAATCCTCCCTTTTAGTCCATACACAGAATTTATTTTCATCTGCAACAATCCGTCACGATTCATAGGCAGCATACAAAATTCATACTTCCACTTTCTCTTTACTCCTGCAAAGGAAACATATCCGCCCTTAAGAACAGGAACGGTATCGGGATAGATAATCTTCATAATTTTCTCCACACCGCCACACACTATTATAATTGATATGTGCTTTATACCCGGTATGCGTGAAATAAGATTTGAGAAAGTCTGTTCTTCATAATCGGGAAATATTGCGTCAAATTCATTATCTGCATAATAGATAACATATGCTGTATCATCTATACGCAAAATACCGTAAAACTTTGTCCCTGCAAGGACTTTACTTTTTGTATCCGCACGAACCGTAAGACTTGGAAATATGCGTAATTTTTCTCTTTCAGTTCATCTACCGATTCCGTATAAATATCAATCCCTGCTCCGTATAAAAGCACATTTATCTCTGCATTGATTATACGTCTTTTAAATATTGAGCCTTCTTTACGAGGTCTTGAATCATCAGGATACCTATACCCCGCATTATATAATATATCCCTGCCACGTCTTGAAAGACGATAGCATTTCTCATCTCCCTTCACGGTTTTCAAATAACCTTTCTTTACAAGGAAATTCAACATTGATACTCTAAGCTCCGGCAAATCATATTTCCCTGCAATGCTGCAAGGCATAAACCTTCCCATTGCACATAATTTTAATGTTTCCAACTCAACACTGTTCATAATCATTTTTATACCTCCCTCCTGCATTTTTTTTCTAAAAACTCTCTTGCTCCCCGTATTACAGCACATTTTCAGAAATTTCTCGTGACCTATTTCATCAAAAAATCCACTGTTTCAGCTATTTTCTGTGTCCTTATATCACGAGAATTCTCTGCTATACAAAGTGCATACGATTTCAAGCAAAAAATATATATTTCTCTTGACCTTTACATTAATTCACACGACAAATAATATATAAAATCAACCAGTTGCGTTTCGGGAATTACATATATATGACAAGCAGGAGTATCGGATATTTTAGAAAACAAGCCTATATCAAGTTTAAACTGTTCATCGTCCTTAACCACTCTACCCTTTATCGCATTCGGTATCATCTTCCACGATTTATTATCTTGGTCGAATACTTCTCTGCTTTCATAATCACAGTATTCTACTATGGCTAAAAATGCTTTGTCGAACATCGGCAAAGGTTTGTCACATTCATCAAGCAGTCGCGTCAATGTATCTTGTATGTAACCGTTTGTTTTGTATCTGCAATTGGGGAGAAGTGTATTCAGCTTTATATGCAGCCACCCTTCTGTTGTCACTTCGGCAATGCCTGTCACTTCCGAAATTATTTTTTCCTTCTTTGCATTTTCCGTAAACGGTTTCATAATACGATATTTGTCAATGACATTTCTTGCGGTAATACACGCAGATTCTACACTGTCAATAATATCACCGAGTTTTTTATCTATTACCGTTTCCGAATTACTTTCCGACATACTCACTCTTGATACCGCCTGTATTGAAGTTATCAATTTTTCCTGAACATATTTAAGTTCTTTTTCAGATTATCCATATTAGTTATCATACTGTTCTCTTTCCTCCATTTTTCGCTTGCGTTTTTTCTCCAAGTCCGATCTCTTTGTTGTTATTGCGTTATAAATATACGGTGATGCTTTAATATCAATAACAATCTTATTACGATTGGCACAAAGCAGTGCTTCACCTCTGTTATTTCGTATAATCTGCATTGTTTCCTCATCAGATAATGATAAATGCTTCTGAACGGTAAAAGCTTCATCTTCTTCAAGTTGCAAAATAAACTTAATACGAGAGGCGTTTATAATCGCCTTTCCATATTTACCGTCATCCAGTGCAAAAAAGTCCGATATATCCTGTGTTGCCGCTATTGCACTTCCGCCGTAACCACGAATAACCTTAAATATCTCCAAGACATAATCTGCTGCCAGTCTGTTTCCCGCCGTACCGATAAGTTTCCACAACTCGTCCATAAAGATTACCTTTTTCTGAATGCAACTTTCTTTTGCCTTATCCCACACAAAATCTAAAGCAATAAACATTCCCAATGCCTTTAAATGCTCATTCATTTCCGAAATGTCAATTACAATGTATTTGTTATCCAAGTCCACATTTGTACTGCCGCCAAGCGTAGATAATGAACCGACTGCAAATTTTTCTATCATCAAAGCCAAGTCCTTTGTTTTATCCTTTGACAGCAGTTCGTTATATAAATCCTTTAATGTAGGCATTTTCTTAAAACGTCCGTCCTTATCAAACAGTGAATCATTGTCATATGTAATACCGAACGTCTTGTATGTACGAACAATAGCACCGTCTATAAGGTTAAGCTCATTCTGTGTTATGTCATTCTTAATAAGTGAAAAGAAAATTATCAAATTCTGTATCTTCTCTGCAAGAATTGAATCGTTTCGTCTGACACCGTGAATTTCATAATTAGTATTAAGAGTTCTTTTTCGGTTTCCATAATATTTATACAGTCCATTGATGACGGTGCAATTCGTATGTACTTACCGCCAATCATATTACATACCTCGGCAAATTCATGTCCTTTAAGCGGTGCAAGTATGAACACCTGAATTCCTTGTTGTCGCAATCTCAATGCCATAATCTGCATTAAAAACGTCTTTCCTGCACCGGTCATTCCTAAAATACAAGCATTTGCATTTGAATATTTATCTGCATCAAAAAAAAATCCAGTATTGCTACTGAATTGTTATACTTATTAAGACCGATAAAAATATGCCCTCCGGGTCATATACTTCAAAAGACGAAAATGGGAATGCCGCTGCCAATGAATCGGTAAGAACATTCCGTCTTGACTTTCTTTCCAAGTCTGCATCAAGAGATACCGTCGGCAACAATGACAAAAATCCTTGCTCATGCTTATAGTCTGCTCGTTTGCATACCATATCCATTGACGCACAAAGAGTTATAATATCACTGACGTTTTCGTTCAAGTGTTTCTTCGTCCTCCGCCGTTACTTCAATAATTGTTGACATATAGTAAAAATCTTGATTTCCACGATTCATACCCTCTTTTAAATATATACCACTGCTTATCGCACTGTCCAGTTCCTCAAAATCTGAACGTGTATCGGCAACATCACGCATTTTACTTCGGTTTATCATAGTCTTTTGAGCAATTCGTGATAAAATTTTATCTCTCTGCATTCTCTTAAATGAGAATGATATTCCGATACTATCACCTGCCTCAACTAATGCTGACATCCACGCCGCTTCATTATGTGTACGATAACCGTATCCGGATATATACAAATATGAATGATTGAATTTCAACAGCTGCAGGCAAATACACCCGCTGTACTTCGCAGATGATATAATCGCCATACACAGCACTCAATGCCGTTGAAACTTTCAAAATATCAACCGGCGCTTTATTGCCTCGGTCAGCGCCTGCCCAAGTGTCACTGCTGTCTTCTTTACAATGATACGGATACCAAACGGCACCGGATAAACAAATTCTTCTCCGGTCTCATCGAAGTACGACGACATTATGTTTTCTCTATAATGCGAACCACGCCGGTACATTCCGCAATGGCGCCGCTTTTGGGACAAAGTTCTGCGTAATATCCGATCGCGATACCGCCCGTATGGAAAGTACGCGGTCAGCCATGCCGCTCTCCGACCAGACTGCGCCGCAATAATGCCGACAAGCCTCGCCCGCCCGGCTTCTTTTCCGGGTAAAGTCCAGCTCGTAACGATACGCGCAGACGCCGCGTTTGCCCGGCAGCGCAGAATCAGACGAACACAGACCTGCTCAACGCGCGCGCTGCGCCGGCCTCCACCGCCTGATCTCGGAAATCAAATCGCGCGCGCCAGATTATGATTTCGCCCGTAATCAACGATACGACGTCCTCCAGCGCATAGCGTGATCAACCTGGCTTTCAGCGGTTTCAATGTTCATCGCCCGTCCCGAATATGGCGTAGTTCCCTCGTTCGACACCGCGATCCGCCCGCGAATAGCCGCCCACCCGCTGCGATGCGTCACCAAGCGGCAGGTAGATGGCCGAGTCCGCCGATATCGGCGCCCGTATCGGAAGGCTGTTGTGCCTCTCGCGCGATGAAATACTCGGTGTTTAGCCTTCGCGGAATTTCGATTTGATCGGAATCTCCATCTATGCGCGTTGGTCGCGAGCATAAGGCCGCGCATACCCGCAAACTGGCGAGCTGTTTGCGCGTGCCGCGCGCGCCGGGAATCGATCATCATTTGATCGAATTGTTATCCATTTTTGTCCTTCAATTATTTGTATTGCTGTTATAACATGT
>VOFC01006361.1_pt1 | contig 11236 bp, 18 predicted proteins | sample 5384161 | NCBI WGS metagenome assembly VOFC01 (sample SAMN12384722, study PRJNA508395) | human gut metagenome | isolation source: healthy gut B | host: Homo sapiens | reverse complement strand
GAACCGGACTCAATGTTGCACTCCTTCTTGATGAGGACAGCCGCGGGAGGGGTCTTGGTGATAAAGAAACTAAAGGAACGGTCGGCATACACGGTGATGACCACGGGGATGATCAGGCCCATGTCATTCTTGGTGCGCTCGTTGAATTCCTTGGTAAAGGCAGCGATGTTGATGCCGTGCTGACCCAGGGCCGGGCCAACGGGGGGTGCGGAGTTGCTTTGCCCGCGGGGATCTGCAGTTTGACGTATCCAACTACTTTCTGTGCCATTTGTAGGCACCTCCTTCAAAAAATGTGGTAGCGGCGGGGATACTTGCCGCTTTTGGCGAGACGCGCAGCGTCTCTCCCACTTTGCCGGCACACCTGCGCCGGACTTCCGCGCAGACGCTCTGCGCTCAGTTGCTGCTGACCTCGACCTGGTCCAGTTCGAGATCAACGGGGGTCTCGCGTCCGAACATGGAGACCACCACGCGCACCCGGTTCTTCTCCGGCTCGATCTCCTCCACGACGCCGGTAAAGCTGGCCAGCGGGCCTTCGGTGATACGCACCGTGTCGCCCATGGTAGAGCACGACGATCTCGCGCTTCTCCATGCCCAGCGCCGCCACCTCGTCCTCGGTCAGGGATAGCCTTGTTGGCCTCGCCCACGAAGCCGGTGACGCCGCGGATGTTGCGGACCAGGTGCCAGGTATCGTCCGTCATGACCATCTTGATGAGGACGTAGCCGGGAAAATACCTTCCGCTGCACTTCCTTCATCACGCCGGTCTCGGTGACCTCGGTGACCGTCTCCATCGGGATCTCGGTCTTGAGGACCATGTCCTCCATCCCGCGGTTCACCACGGACTTTTCGATGGCGGCCTTTACCGCGTTTTCATAGCCGGAATAGGTATGTGCCACATACCACTTTGCGTTATCAGCCATGTCCTGTACCTTAGAACAGACCGATGAGGGTATCCACCGCCAGCACGGCCACGGCATCAAAGATCCAGATCGCCGCGCCCACGATCAGGGAGCACAGCAGGACGGTGCCGGTGTTCTTGGCGGTAGTCTTGCCATCAGGCCAAACGACCTTCTTCAGTTCGCTTCTCATCTCGCGGAACCACTTGCCGCGATCCTTACTGACCTTCTTCTCTTCAGCCATGTCAATATCTCCTTCCGGTTACTTCGTCTCGGTATGGACGGTGTGCTTTCTGCAGAAGGGGCAATACTTGTTCAGCTCAAGCTTGTCAGGGGTATTCTTCTTGTTCTTCATCGTGTTGTAGTTTCTCTGCTTGCACTCGTTGCATCTCAAAGTGATCTTCACGCGCATTAACGGCACCTCCTTATTAGATTAGGCTTCCGCTTCGGAACGCCCTTTGCCTCCCCTGCCGGATGATCTCCACTTGCGCCCCCGAAGCGAAAAAAGCGCGCAAAAGAAAGCACCCACTCACAGGTAATGCCCACTATACCACACTTTCCCCGCCGGTCAACCGTTTTTGCAGAAAAATCCCGTATTTTCACGGTTTCGTCCCATTTTCTGTTGCTTCCCGCCGCCATTTTGTGTATGATAGAGCCGATATGAAAAAAACGCGGCGGCTGCCGCCGCGAAAAGTGAGGTACATCCCCATGAAGATCATGGCCATCGACTATGGCGACGCCCACACCGGCATCGCCATTTCCGACTACACCGAAACGCTGGCGGGCTACTCCGACACCCTCCACTCCCGCCGGCAGGAGGAGGTGCTCTCCGGCATACAGCGGCTCATCGCCGAGCACGGCGTACAGCTGCTGGTGCTGGGCTACCCTCGGAACATGGACGGCACCGAGGGGCCCCGGGCCGAGAAATGCGCCGCCTTCGGCGCGCTGCTGCGGCAGGCGACCGGGCTGGAGGTCATCCTCTGGGACGAGCGCCGCACCACCATCGATGCCCACAACATCCTGTTTCAGAACGGGCAGAACGCCAAAAAGCGGAAGAAGACCGTGGACGCGGTAGCCGCTGCGCTGATGCTGGAGGGCTATCTGACCCGCCGGCGGCTGGAGGGCGCGAAATGACGGACGTTATCGTTATCGGCGGCGGCGCCAGCGGCATGATCGCCGCGCTGACCGCCGCGGAAAACGGCCGCAGCGTCGTCCTGCTGGAACGGCAGAGCCGGGTAGGGCGCAAGCTGCTGGCCACCGGCAACGGCCGGTGCAATCTGACCAACTACCATGTATCTCCCGATCATTACCATGGGGAGGACAGCAGTTTCTGCGCTCACGCGCTGTGCGCCTTTGACACAGGCACAACGCTGCAGTATTTTGCCTCACTGGGACTGCTGACGGTCAGTGAGGACAGCGGCCGCGTCTATCCCCATGAGCAACATGGCCGAAGCAGCGTGCTGGACGTGCTGCGCTACGCGCTGGAGCGCCCCGGCATCCGGGTCTGCACCGGGCAGGCGGTCACCGCCGTAAAGCGAATAGCGGAGGGCTTCACCGTCAGGACCGAGACGGAGGTCTTTGCCGCGCGGAAGGTCATACTGGCCGCCGGCGGAGCCGCCGGCAGCAAGGTGGGCGGCGTCATGGACGGCTATCGCCTTGCCAAAATGCTGGGACACCACCGCACCGTGCTGTATCCCTCCCTGGTGCAGCTGAGGACCGATCCCACCTATCCCCGGGCGCTGAAGGGCATCAAGGCCGAGTGCGGCATCGCCATCCTCCGGGGCGGCGAGCGTGTGGCGGCAAACCACGGCGAGGTGCTGTTCACCGAATACGGTGTCAGCGGTCCGGCGATCTTCGACATCTCCCGCGGGTGTCCACCGGCGGCGAGGGGCTGGTCTGCGCGCTGGACTTCTTCCCTGACTGGGAGACCGGGAGGTGCTGGACTGGCTGCGCCTGCGCCGGGAGACCATGGGCGCTCACGAGGCCTCCACCCTGCTGGTAGGCTCCTGCCACACCCGGCTGGGGCAAATGCTCTGCAAAGCCGCCGGGTTCACCAGCCAGCGCGCCGCCGACCTCACCGACGGGGACCTGGAGCGCATCGCCCGGCAGACGAAGCGCTTTGCGCTCCCTATCACCGGCACCTGCGGCTTTGACCAGGCACAGGTCACGGCGGGCGGCCTGCGGACGGAGGAATTCCATCCGGAAACACTGGAAAGCCGTGTCGTTCCGGGGCTGTACGCCTGCGGCGAGGTGCTGGACGTGGACGGCGACTGCGGCGGCTTCAACCTGCAATGGGCCTGGTCATCCGGGCATCTGGCCGGGCTGCTGCTGTAATAAGTTGACAATAATTTTGATTATGGTAAACCTGTAAACTGCCCGCGGCAGCCTACAGGTTTACTTTTTTTCGTCTTAATAAAGTCTTAATCCTCCCCTGCTTGTTTCTTAAGAGGCATTTCGGTACCATGGAGCCAGAAAGGAAAGAAAGGAAGTGCCCCTATGGAACCCACGCTGCGGACCATCAATGCCGTGATCTCGGCGCTGTTTTTTTTATCTGCTATACCTATCAATTTCTCTATATCCCGCTGGTGCTGCTGAAAAAGCGCCGGCCCCTTCCCCCCTGCCGCGTCCCATCGGTACGCGGTGCTCATCGCTGCGCGGAACGAGGAAAACGTCATTGCCGGGCTGCTGGACTCACTGGCCGCGCAGACCTACGATATGTCCCTGGTGACGGTGTTCGTGGCAGCGGACAACTGCACCGACAGCACCGCCGCCATCGCGCGGGCACATGGGGCGGTGGTGTATGAGCGCTTCAATCACGTGAACGTGGGTAAGGGCTATGCCCTGGATTTTCTGCTGCAGCACATCGGCGCAGACTATCCGGAGGGCTTTGACGGCTATTTCGTGTTCGACGCGGACAACATCCTCTCGCCGGACTACCTCGAGCGCATGAACGAGAGCTTCTCCGCCGGAAACGAGATCGTGACCAGCTACCGCAACAGCAAAAACTTCGGCGACAACTGGATCAGCGCCGGGTACGCCTTGTGGTTCCTGCGGGAGAGCCGCTATCTGAACGGCGCGCGGAACCGGCTGGGCAGCAGCGCCGCCGTGGGCGGGACAGGCTTTCTGTTCTCGCAGCGGATACTGGACGAGAGCCATGGCTGGCGGTTCTATCTGCTGACGGAGGATATCGAGTTTTCCATCCACCACATTCTGCGGGGCGAGAGGATCGCCATCTGCGAGGACGCGGTGCTCTATGACGAGCAGCCCACCGATTTCCGGCAGTCCTGCCGGCAGCGGCTGCGCTGGGCCAAGGGCTACATACAGGTATTCCGCCGCTACGGCGCGGACCTGCTGAAGGGCACGGCCCGGGGCAGCTGGAGCTGCTTCGATATGTCCATGTCCATCCTGCCGGCGTTTATCCTGACGGCCCTGGGTCTGCTGGCCAACCTGACGCTGACGACGCTGGGCCTTATGCAGGGCGACGGCGCGTGGTTCGCCATGCGGTCCCTGCTGGAGTGCATGGGCAGTATCCTGGCCACGCTGCTGGTGCTGGGCGGCATCACCGTGGCCAGCGAGTGGCGGCGTATCCACGCGCCGGCGTGGAAAAAGATCGCTTTCACTCTGACGTTCCCGCTGTTTATGCTGACGTATCTGCCCATCTCGCTGGCGGCGCTGTTTATGAAGGTGGAGTGGAAGCCCATCCACCACAGTGTAAACCTGGCGTCGCTCCCCTCCCCCGCTGTGAAGAATTGACCTTGTGCAAAGGCGGGAATAGGGGGTATGATAGATGTATTACTCCCACAGGAGGTCCCTCTATGTACACGATTTTGGTCGTTGATGATGAAAAGGATATTGTCTCCGCGCTGGAGATCTATCTCAAGGCCGAGGGCTACCGGGTGCTGTCCGCCTGCAACGGGAAAGAGGCCCCTGGCCGCGGCGGCGCGGGAGGACGTGCACCTCATTCTGATGGATATCATGATGCCCGTGATGGACGGACTGTCCGCCATGGCCCAGCTGCGGCAGACCAGCAACGTACCCGTGATCCTGCTGACCGCCAAGGGCGAGGACACCGACAAGGTACTGGGGCTGAACGTAGGCGCGGACGACTATATCACCAAGCCCTTCAACCCGGTGGAGCTGCTGGCCCGGGTACGCTCACAGCTGCGGCGGTATTTGCAGCTGGGCGGCGGGCAGGTGCAGGCCAGCACGCTCATCATCGGCGGCATCTGCCTGATGACAACGCCAAGACCGTCACCGTGGACGGCGACCCGGTGGCGCTGACACCCAAGAGTACGACATCCTGCGGTTCCTCATGCGGAACGCGGGGACGGTGTTCTCCCCCAATGAGATCTACCGCCGGGTGTGGGAGGATGTGCCGCTGAACGCCGCGGGCGCCATCGCGGTACACATCCGGCACCTGCGGGAAAAGCTGGAGATCAACCCCCTCAGAGCCCCGGTACATCAAGGTGGTCTGGGGCAAGGGCTATAAGATGGAGGGCGGCGTCTCATGAAGGGATTTTTAGACAAGACGTGGGCGAAGGCCGCCGCCTTCGTGCTGACGCTGGTGTTCGGCGTTCTGACCGTTCTGGGCGGCGTGGGTGTGGGTATCCTTATCAGCTACGACGTGTTTCTGGACGGCGGCGACTTCATGCGCCAGACGATGTACGAGGGAAGCTGCGTCAGATCCATCGACACCGCCGACAGCTTCCTGCGCGGCACGCTGGCCAATGCGGGCGTGCTGGTCAGTGACGGCACCTATGACTACAGTACCGTTGAAAATGGAGATGTCACCGAGGAAGGAGCGGGCTCAGGTGATCAGCGACCTGCCCCGCGTTTTTGCGGAGGAGTTCTCCCGCGATGCCGCCGACTGTCACCTGACCGTCACCGCCAGAGGGAATGGGGAGGTCGTCGGTACCTTTGAAAATTTTGAGCTGACAGACGGCGACAAGCCGCTGTACGCCACGCAGGAGACGTTCACCTACCGCTGAACACCGGCAACACCGCCATGGTCACCATTGCCGCCGATCTGCTGCGGTCGGAAAACGCGCCCAGCTTATTCATATCTGCTGTGCCAATGGCTGTTGGAGCACACCGGCCGGTGACTATCTTCCTCACCGCACTATTCGCACTGCTGGCGCTGTTCTGCTTCTGCTTCTCCCTGGCCTGCCGCCGGACACTGGGCAGGGGCACGAGGGCATACATCTGACCTGGCTGACAAGATCCCCGCGGATGTATGGCTGATCGTACTGCTGTGTACGTTTTTCATTGGCTGGGAAGCATTTTATTACGGGTGGGGACGCGTTTTCTTCTGCGCGGCGCTGGTGCCGTTTGTACTGCTGTTCCTGTGCGCCTTTGCCGCCCAGTGCAAAGGCGGGCACCGTCCTGCAGCGCGCTGATCGCGCGGATAGCCCGGTTCCTCTGGCGCATTGTCCGTTCGCTGTTTCTGGGGCTGTGGCGCATCGCCAGAAATCTCCCGCTGCTGTGGAAAACGGCGCTGGTTATGGCAGGGGTATTCTTTCTGGAGATGCTCTTTGTGCTGGCTGGCTACGGCTCGGTGGACGGAATCTTTGTCATAATGAAGCGCAGTGGAGCTGCTGGCGGCCCTGTATATCGCCCTGAACCTGCGGACGCTACAGAAGGGCGGCGAAAAGCTGGCGAACGGCGACTTCTCCTCGCCCATCGACACGAAGTACCTCATCGGCGACTTCAAGCGCTACGGCCAGGAGCTCAACGACGTGCAGTCCGGCCTGGAGCAGGCGGTGCAGGAGCAGATGAAGGCCGAGCACCTGAAGACAGAGCTCATCACCAACGTGTCCCACGACATCAAGACGCCGCTGACCTCTATCGTCAACTATGTGGATCTGTTGAAAAAGGAGGACATCCCCTCCCCAGAGGCCCGGGAGTACATCGCCGTGCTGGACCGGCAGAGCCATCGGCTGAAAAAGCTGACAGAGGATCTGGTGGAGGCGTCCAAAGCCTCCTCCGGCGTGCTGAATGTGGACCTACAGCCCACGGACGTGAACGTGCTGTTTTCACAGATCGAGGGCGAGTATCAGGAACGGTTGGCCGCCTGCCAGTTGACGCTGGTAACGCAGCCTCCCGCACCGGGTACCGTCATCCGCGCCGACAGTCGTTTGCTGAGCCGCGTCATGGACAATCTGGTGTCCAACATCTGCAAAGTACGCCCTGCCCAGCACACGGGTCTATGTGGTTTCCACGCTGTCCCGGGAGGCCGTTACCATCAGCTTTCAAGAACGTCTCGCGGGACGAGCTGAATATCTCCCCGACGAGCTGATGGAGCGTTTTGTGCGCGGCGATGCCTCGCGGCACACGGAGGGCAGCGGACTGGGGCTGTCCATCGCACGGAGCCTGGTGCAGCTGCAGGGCGGCCGCTTCGACCTGGCCATCGACGCCGACCTTTTTCCGCGCGGATATCACCTTCCCGCTGTCGGAGAGCGCAGCAAGCTAAGCGTTTCATACAGATCTGAATAAGCCCGTCATCGGCAGGCAAGCGCCCGCCGATGACGGCCTTATTTATGTAAACCCGCAAAACTTTCTTCCCCTTCCACCCGCAGCTGTGGTATACTGAAAAAAATATCCGGGATTAGCGCAGTTGGTAGCGCGCTTGGTTTGGGAGTGCCGTGGCGGTATCCGGGACGGGCAAGGCGAAACGCTGCAAAGCCTTGGACACATGCGTTTGCTGGATTTCGCCGATTGCCGAAAGCGGCACAAAAACGGTTTTGACCACAGGAATGACCACAGACAGAAAAAACTTTAAGCTCCCGGCAATGGTCGCTGATGTCGTTGCGCTTGGTACCGATGGCTTTGCGGCGCTGTTCATAGCAGTGGGACGCGTCAATGAGCTGCACCTTGCCGCAGCGGTAGGCGGGCTTGTCCTTGCACAGCACCCAGATATAGGTGGAAATGCCGGTGTTCATAAACTGGTCGGTGGAAAGCTGGACAATGGCGTCTAGCCAATCGTTTTCCAAGATATACTGGCGGATATTGCTGGGCCGCTCCCGGCATCACCGGCAAACAGCGGCGAGCCGTTCTGAATAATCGCCATTTTGCCTCCCGACGCCAGCTTGGACAGACCGTTGAGCACAAAAAGCTGCTGTCCGTCGCTGATTTTCGGCAGACCGGGCGCAAATCGCCCCAGCTCGCTCTTGGCAGCTTCGGTCTCCACCGCCTTCTGTTCCCGCTTCCAGTCAATGCCGAAGGGCGGATTGGAAATGCAGTACTGGAAGGTGAAGCCCGGGAACTGATCGTCGGAGAGCGTATCACCGAACCGCATATTATTGGGGTCGCCGCCCCGGATCATCATATCCGCCTTTGCAATGGCGAAGGTGGAGGGGTTAAACTCCTGCCCGAAGCAGGTCACTTCCACATCGCTGTTCAGCTCGTGGATACGCTCCTCCATACAGGAAAGCATCTGCGAGGTGCCCATCGTCATGTCGTACACGGTCACATTGCCGTCATCCAGCTTGGCATCGCACAGCAGCAGGTCAGTCATCAGGTAGATGATGTCCCGGCTGGTGAAGTGCGCTCCGGCCTCCTCGCCGAAGGACTCGGAAAAGCGCTTGACGAGATCCTCAAAGATATAGCCGCAATCCACGGCGCTGATCTTATCCGGACCGAGGTAGCCCTTGGAGGAGTTGAACTCCTTGATGACCAGATACAGGCTGTTGCACTCCACCATACGGCGGATGATGTTGTCAAAATCGAACTTGGCCAGCACATCCTGCACATTGCCGGAGGACCCGGCCAGATAGTCCCGGAAATTTGCTTCAATGTTGTCCGGGTCGGCCAGCAGGCTCTCAAAAGTGAACCGGCTGGTGTTATAGAACTGATAGCCGGAGGCACGGGTCAGAAAGCCGTCGATAACCGCCAGCTTCTTAACCTTTTCATATTGCTCGATCACCGCATCGTGGGTGGGCAGCAGGCAGTCGTGAAACCGCTTGACCACCGTCATCGGCAGGATCACAAGGCCATATTCGTGGGGCTTGAACGGCCCGCGAAGCACATCCGCCACATTCCAGATCATCGTGGCCTTTTCCTGTATATTTACGCCCACGGCGCTGCTTTTCTCATTGACCATTGGTCTCTCCTCCAATTTTGGGTGTAGTATAATATGCGTACATAACTGTACTGTTAAGATTGATTCAAACGATGAATGGTGTTGTATATTATGATAGCATATTTAGGCGCAAAAAGCAAGAAAGTGGTGGAATATCACGATTTTTGCAAAAAATAAAAACGATAAGGATTGATCTTAAATTCCCTCGTGACGCTGACCTTGCGTCATAGTGCGTGCTGCCATAGCGTTTGTTGTGCAAGCCACTCGTGCAGGAAGTGGTTATTCTTTTGCTTACAGCTGCTCAACTTTTGCGCCGCTACTCACGCAAAAAACACTTGCATATGAATCTCCCCACAAATACAACTTGATTTTGTATCACTTTGGTGATATAATTCGCGCAGGGACACTTAGGAGGATACGGAAATGGATCATAAAATCGCCCTATATCACGGCTCTGAGCAGATCGTGGAGGCTCCCGCCTTTGGGTTGGGTAAGCAGAACAACGACTTCGGGCTGGGCTTTTACTGCACGGAAAGCGAAGCGCTTGCCAAAGAATGGGCCGTATCCTCTTTTGCGCAACGGCTTTGCCAATCGTTACAGCCTTGATACGGAATACCTAAAAATTCTGAATCTGAACAGTCCGGACTATACGATTCTGAACTGGATCGCCGTTTTGGTAGAGCACCGTCTGTTCTCTATCAATAATCCGGCCGCGCAGCGGGCCAAACGATATTTGATCGAAAATTTCGGCGTCAATGTCAACGCCTATGACTTGATCATCGGCTACCGAGCCGACGACTCCTATTTCGACTTTGCGGCGTCTTTCTTGAATAATGGAATTTCCGTGCAGCAGCTTGCAAGTGCTATGCGCCTGGGCAAGTTGGGCGAACAGATCGTCGTCAAGTCTAAATATGCGTTCTCGCTGCTGCATTACGAGGGATTTTCCATCGCAGAAAGGGAAAAATATTATGTTCTCCGCAAGGCCCGGAACGACGAAGCCGATCAGCTTTATTCGAAAATGCTCGAAGAGGCGACTGACGGCCTGTACATGCTTGACATTATGAGAGGAGGCATCCGGAGCGATGACCCACGCATACCAAGAAATGTATCTAAATAACGCACAGGCGCTGCTGGGCGACGCTTTCTGACTATGCCGTCAACGCCTGCGGAATCGCCGGAGGCAGCTTCATGGAACTGTTTTCCGTAAGCTCTGTCAGCAAGCGAATCGAGAACGGCGAAGCTGCCTATATTATGGGGGAAAAGCGGAATTGAAGCGGCTGTTGATGTCCTGGTTGAGACTGCGGGCAAAGCGCCGACGGTCAAACCGAAAGCCAATTTCAACCGCTCCAGAGAGTATTGGATCGGCTGGGCCGTCGCCTACTACCAGTGGTTCTCCGGCAGGAAGTTCAGCGATATTTTTAAGGTTCTCTCGTTTGAAGATTTGCAGCGGATGTATGCGCCTTCTCCACGAAGCAGACATCAGCAAGTTTGCCGATATTGCCGATGCCAAAGTATGCGAGTACTTCGCTGATACCAACCTCAAGCGCATCCGCACGCTCTATGGCTGCACACAGGCGGAGCTTGCCAAACGAAGCAATGTCAGCCTCCGGTCGATTCAGATGTACGAGCAGCACAACAAGGATATCAATAAAGCCAGCGCGGAAACGATTCTCAGCCTCGCAAAAGTCCTCGGTTGGGATGATTTACATTTCGAAACAGCCTCGTATAATTAATTTAAAACAGGTTGCGAAAGCTTATGGCAGTCTCGCGCTGTATCAATGGGAGGGAAGAAATGATCAAAAATATCATCATAAAGACCTCCGTTCAGAAACGGTTTGACAGCTTCATGGTGCATGGCAGAGTCCTTTTTTTCAGCGCGCCGTGCGGCTTTGGAAAGACTGTACTGGCGGACGCACTGCTGCGCGGTCGGAACGTGCTGCGGCAAAGTGCGGCAGATCTGGACTGCGCGATTCCGCCGTCAGAGCAGGATTGGGACATTCTGCTGATTGACGATCTTCAGCTCATGCAGGAGGAAGCCGGGCAGCAGGCTCTTTGCGAACTGATTCGATCAAGTCCGGAGCACCATTTTGTCCTGCTCTCGCGCGGGGCGCCGCCCGGCTGCCTGACGGCGTTTCAGTACACGGGGCTGATGACGGTGCTGGAGGCCGACGACCTGCTCTTTGATGCGGACGATGTGCGGCGGCTGCTCCGGCTTTACGGCGTGGAGGCGGCAGACAGTGAGATCGACGGAATTTTGAAAGAATC
>VOFC01005585.1_pt1 | contig 11256 bp, 20 predicted proteins | sample 5384161 | NCBI WGS metagenome assembly VOFC01 (sample SAMN12384722, study PRJNA508395) | human gut metagenome | isolation source: healthy gut B | host: Homo sapiens | reverse complement strand
AATCTTCTTCCTTATCTTCAGAATCATCAAATAGTATGTCTTCTTCTTTAACTTCTTCTTTCTTATTTGCTGTAACACCGAATTCTTGTGCTATTAAGAATGCTGTATCAAAATCAAGTTCTTGGTTTATTGTTGCCATTATTCCAAGATTCATTAATTTTGTAATTACTTCTCCACTTGTTTTCTTCAATTCAGCAGCTAAATCTTTAACACTTATATTCTCTGGAATTGTTATTTCAGTAAGTTTAAAAGATTTTTTGTTTTGTTTCTTTCCTCAGTGCCTTTTTGGTTTTTGCGTTTTCCTTTCTTACCACGTTCTGTAGATAAATCGTAGTAATCAAGCATTCCACCTTCTTGGTCCCCAAACATATTAGAAAGTTTATCAACTTGCTTTAAATTCTTTAACTTGCCCTCATCATATTCTTCTTCATCATTAAATCTTCTTGATTTAGACTTGTTCTGTCTTGTTTGCTCATTGAATCTACTATCTTTAGCCTTGAAGCTTGCATTTGTAGAATAATCTCTTTGATTTTCCTTTTCTACAATTTCAGTTTCTAATATATCATTTATCTTTTTATCGATTCTCTTCTCGTCTAATGGACGTTGACCTCTACCGAATCCTCCATTGTTGTAGCCACCGTTTTGGCCATTTCTGTTAAATCCACCGTTTCTTGAGAATCCACCATTCTGTCCATTGTTTCTGAAATTGTTTTGTCTTCCATTATTATCTGAGAAGCCATCTCTGTTATTTCTATTGAAGTTATTATCACGGTTAAAGTTTCTTCCATAATTATTTTGAGAGTTATCTCTATTAGAATTTCTTCCGTAACCATTTTGAGAATTATCACGGTTTCTAAAAAGAATTGTTATTTCTATTGTAGCCATTATTCTCAAATCTATTATTGAAATGATTGTTTCTATTGTCATCTCTTCTTCCATTATTTTGACCGTTTTGTTCATTTCTACGATTTTCAAAAGGCTTTCTTGCTTCTTCTTTTGGGTTTTGAACAGGTCTATTTAAAGTAGTTTTACCATTCTCTCTTGTCTCGGTATTGGCTGGTACAGAAACCTCTGGCTTTTTCTCTACTTTCTTTTCTTCCTGTTTTACAACCTCAACTTTTTTTACTTCTTCAACCTTTGCTTCTGGTTTCTTTTCTTCTTTTACTTCAGGCTTCTTTGTTTCAACTTTTTCTTCTTTCTTTCCAAGTCCAAATAATTCATTAACAGTTAAAGGTTTATTAGTTTTGTTTCTGTAAACAATATTGTAATCATTATTGTTTCTTCTTTTTACAAAACCAACATCTTTTCTTTCTTGTGATTTTTCTTCTTTCTTATTATCACTTTCATCATTCAAAATTACTTCTCTTCTAATGATTACAGGTGTTTCTTTCTTGTTCTTATTTGCTTGTTTTTCGCAGTATCATCTTTCTTTTCTGCCTTTTTTCTACTTTTTTATCTGCTGATGTTGCATTTGCTTTCTTTTCTGTTTTGTTTGCTCCTGCATTATTAGAATAAGCCTTTTTAATCATTGAAACTTGTTCTTCTTCTAGGTTGCTTAAGTGGCTAGCTACTTCAATTTTCAATTCCTTTGCCTTTTCTAAAACTTCTTTACTTGGAACGCCTAATTCCTTTGCTAATTCATGTACTTTTAGTTTACCCAAGATAAAATTCACCCCCAAAAATTATTTTTTCGTTTTTATTTTCATTTAATTTATTATTTATCAACAATTACACCTCTTAAACTTTCATAAATTTCATTGTCTATTTTAGTTTCAAAATTCTTTTCTAATCTCTTTGATTTGATTGCTTTGTCTAGGCATTCTACATTATTACAAATATATGCACCTCTACCATTAGCTTTTCCTGTTTTGTCTACAAATATTTTTCCATCATTTTGTTTTACTATTCTTACAAGCTCGCTTTTATTCTTACTTTGCATACATCCTAGGCAAGTTCTTTGCGGTATCTTCTTCAAAAACATCTCCTCCTATTCTTCTGTTGTAGATTCTGTTTCTGCTTCAGATACATTTTCTATTTCTTCAACCTCATTTTTTGCTTCATTTTGATCTTCTGTAACTTTCTCTTGTTCATTTCATTCTTCTTGCATTTTTTGTAGAAGTTCTCTAAATTGAGATTCACTCTTTATATCGATTTTCCAATTTGTTAATTTAGCAGCTAAGCGAGCATTTTGTCCAGATTTTCCTATAGCTAAAGATAATTGATCGTCTGGAACTATTACTTGTGCAAATTTTTCTTCTTCTCTTACATCAACAGCCATTACCTTTGCTGGAAGTAAAGCTTCCGCAATAAATGTTGATGGATCTTCATGCCATTCTATTACATCAATCTTTTCACCATTTAATTCATTTATTATGTTTTGAATACGAATTCCTTTTTGTCCAACACAAGAACCAACTGGATCTATGTTTTCGTTTGGTGAATAAACAGCAACCTTGCATCTCTTTCCTGGATCTCTTGAAACACTCTTTATTTCTATAAGTCCTTCATAGATTTCTGGAATTTCAAGTTCAAATAATTTTCTCAAGAAATCATTGTTAGCTCTTGAAACAATTATTTGTGTTGAACCTTTTATTCCTTTTTCAACGCTTGCAACACAAGCTCTTAATTTTTGATTTACATGATATGTTTCTGTTGGAATTTGTTCTTTTAATGGCATTATTCCTTCAATTTTTCCAAGGTCTAATACAACAATGTTTTTATCAACCTTTTGAACTAATCCAGAAACTATTTCTCCTTTTTTCTCGCTGAATTCATTAAAAATTATTTCTCTTGAAGCTTCTCTTATTCTTTGTACTATTACTTGTTTTGCAGTTTGAGCAGCAATTCTACCAAAATTCTTTGGCATTAATTCTTTATGAACTGTATCTCCAATTTCAAGTTTGCTATCTAATTTTCTTGCATCTTCTAAAGAAATTTGAGTTTTATCATCTTCTACGTTCTCAACAACTTCTAATTCTTCGTAAACATGAGTTTCTCCTGTTTCTTTATTTAAAGTTATTTTTACATTATCTGAATTGACATCAAAGTTTCTTTTTATATGCTGTAACAAGTGCTGCTTCTATTGACTCTAATACATATTCTTTCTTTATTCCTTTTTCCTTTTCTAGTTCATCTAAAGCTATTATTAATTCTGAGCTATCTACTCCTTTGTTTTCTACTTTTTTTACATTCTTTTTCATTTTCCAAATCAATCCTTTCTTTTATAATCTATATTTCTAATTACCAATGAAAAGTTCTGTTCATTGAACTAATTGTACTTCTTGGTATTTTTATTTCTTTTCATCAACACTTAGTATGATTTCATCTTCCGAAAAATCTTTAAGTACTCCAGTAAATTCTTTTTGCTTATCTATTGGCTTAAACAATTTTACTGTAATCTCTTTTTCCCTGTGTTCTTCTAACTGGCTATCTTTTCTAATATGTCTTTCCACTCCAGGAGATGAGATTTCTAAAAAGTATTGGTCTTTTATATAATTTGCTTCATCAAGCATGTCTGTTATTGCATCGTTTACTTTTTCACAGTCATCTAAGCTGATTCCTGCATTATTATCTATAAAAATTCTTAGATAATTGTCTTTTCCCTCTTTTGCATAAATTACATCATAAACTCTATAACCAAGATTGTTGATTGGCTTAGTTACAAGTTCTTCAATTTTTTCTTCTAATCTAGACAAATTTCTGCCTCCTTATATTATAACACTACAGAAGAGTGGAACTTCTTTCCACTCTTCTGCTCTAAAATCATATGCTGGTATTATTATACCCTAATTATTGGATAAAATCAATACTTTTAGTGAATTTTTAATAGATTTTTGCAAATTCATACAAGTTGCATTTACTTTACAGAATTGCATTTAACTTTTTGCTTGACCAGATTTTTGCAAATTTTGACATTATGTAGATTATGTGTTATAATATATATATCGTTAGGCTTTGCTTAACAAAAAACATTTTTTTATGAAAGGCTGTGTTCTTATGTATTATGATGGTCGGGATTTTAACGACAACGGTTGCCTCGATGGCGTGAGCGATCGCACTGCACGTTTCCAGGAAAAGAGAGCTTCTCAGGAGGAGATATACTCTCACAAGCAGTACAAGCCCATCGTCTTCTGTGAGCATTCTGTACAAGCGGTCAACCCCGTCACAGATTGTGACAACCCGTTCAAGATTGAAAAGCCATTCTCAGACTACGCCCGCTTTGTGATGGAGTCCTACGATTTCCTTACAAAGCCTCAGAAAGCCTAAGCTTTACGGCGAAGGCTAACGCACACTACCACAGCAAAAACTCATCGTGGATTCTTTATTTAGAGTCCGCGGTGAGCTTTTATTTTGTTCTTCTAATCTTTATTTCTCTAGACTTTTTCCTTGCTTCCATATATATATTTGCATGTAAAATAAATTAAATACTATTTAGGCGACTTACAATTCAATTCTTTCTTCTCTAATTCTCGTTACCATTTTCTTTAACTTTTTGTTTTTCTCATTCTCAAGTTTTGAATCTTCAGCCTCTATTTTTTATGGCAAGCTCTTGAACAAGTTTCAAGATTTTAATGTCTTCTGCATCAAATATATTTGCAATTTTGAATTCTGGAAGTCCGTGTTGTTTAGTTCCAAAGAATTCTCCTGAACCTCTTAGTTCTAAGTCTTTTTCTGCAATTTTAAAACCATCGTCAGTTGCAGTCATAGTCTCCATTCTCTGTCTAATCAAGTCCGAATTTCCATTATATTTTAATATACAATATGATTTATACTCTCCTCTTCCAACTCTTCCTCTTAATTGATGTAGCTGTGCTAGGCCAAACCTTTCTGCATTTTCTATTACCATTATATTTGCATTTGGTACATCTACTCCAACTTCAATTACAGTCGTAGAAATTAATATACTTATTTTGTTATCTTTAAAATCTTGCATTACTTGGTCTTTTTCCTTTGGTTTCATCTTTCCATGAAGTATTTCAACCTTGTAATCTTTGAATATATCGTCTTTATATGTTTTTGCAAGTTTTTCTATGGATTTAACATTTTCCATATCTTCATTGTCTTCTACGAATGGACAAACAATGTATGCCTGTCTGCCTTCATCAACATTCTTTTTATGAATTCAACAATTCTGGCTGTCATATTTTCTCTGACTGCCAGTGTGTCTATTTTCTTTCTATTTGGTGGTAACTCATCAATTACAGATATATCAAGGTCTCCATAAACAACTATTGCAAGTGTTCTTGGGATTGGCGTTGCAGTCATAACTACCTGTATTTTTGCATTCTTCTTCTTTGTCAAAAAACAGGAGATGCCATTTCATATTGTCCGATCTTTTTGTAACTTTTCCATAAATTTGTATTTTTCATGTGCATGAATTGAATTTCTTATATAGTCTTGATTAAACCACGTAATCATGCATCTTCCTGTATCATCTTGAACTTGCACCTTTGAAACTGACATGTTCCTTCTTAATTTAAAAGTTGAAACTCCTGCAACAGTTACCGCTTCTATCAGAGCCTCTTCTCCATCTTGTAATTCTTCTATTTTCTTTATTTGACTTCTATCCTGATACGCCCTTGGATAATAACTTATTAAATCCTCTATTGTATAAATTCTAATATATTAAATAGTTTAGCTCAGTTAGGCCCTACGCCTTTTACATATTGAATACTTTGTTTTAAATCCACCATTTTCTACTTCCTATCTTTTTTCTTTATTAATAATATATTATTATTTAACAATATTCAAGTGTTTATAATGATTTATTTATTCCCTGTGACACTACTTTTTGCTCATGTTTTCTATTAGCTCGTCAATTTCTTTTGGCGTTACTATCATGTTATACTCTTTTGGTACTAGTGCTTGTTTTATTTCTTCATAATTGTCTTGCTCTTTTAATTTATTCAATGCGTCATTTGACATTGCTTTTTGTTGTAAATTTTCTATAAATATATTAATGCAATCATTTGTTATAGAAGCTAAGTCCACAACTGTTGGAATTCCCACTGCTATTACTGGTACATTTAGTGTTTTTTACGCTTATCTTTTTCTGGTATTGTCAACTCCTGCTCCTGGCACAATTCCTGTATCTGCAAGCTGAATGCTACTACTTATTCTTTCTATGCTTCTTGTGGCCAAAGCATCTATTACAATAAGCATTTTGGGTTTTATATTATCTACTATTCCTTTTAATATTTCAAGCGTTTCTATTCCTGTTATTCCAAGTACACCTGGCGATACTGCTGAAACTGGTCTTGTATCTGACGGCATTAAGCTCTGGCATGTATTTTAATATATGCCTTGTTACTTCTATCTCTGGAATTACTTTTTGGGCCAAGCGCGTCAGGTGTAACAAATCTATTTCAAGCCCTACCACCAATATATCTTCTGTATCTGATATGTGTTTTTGCAATTATTTCTTTTAATTCGGTTGCCAATACTTCCGAAATTTTATCTACTGTATCATCATCTATTGATTTCATATTTTTTATATCTAAAGTAATGTAATTTCCGATTGGTTTGCCTATTGCTTTTTCTCCATTTTCATTTAATACTTTTACTCTTGATATTTTGATGTCTTCCTTTTTCTTCGTTTTCTACTTCTATTCCGTCTGCGTCATTTTGCAAATTGTTTTGATGCTTATAGATGTCATTTCTCTCTACTGCTAAATCTGTTCTAAAATTATACATATTGTCCTCCTATAAAATATAAATTTATTATATTTTGCCAAGGAGATTTCAATTTATGCAAAAATTTGATTTACATAAGCAAATGTGCTATAATTTATTTATATCCTACAGAAAGGAGGGTTTCCATGAAATTGGACAAAAATGGTCGGATTACAATTCCTGCACGATTGTTTCAAGAGGTAGGATTTAATCTTTATCCCAATAACGTGCGGATTGCACTTGGTTCAAATAATGTTTTGCTCTTCCGTGCGGATGATCAGTCGATGAGCGATGTCGAGTATCACGATATTGCAAACTTTGATGAAAAGAATCGAATTTTTCTTCCAAAATGGTATAGACAAAAACATGATTTGGCAAGCAAAGATTTAATCGTGGGGTCCGACGTAATACTGTCATTATCAGGTGGTAACCTTCAATAAAAAAAGAGCAAAATTCGCTCTCTTTTTTTTAAATGAACAATATTTACAAAGCAAAAGATTCTAATCCTATATTTATATCTATTTCTCCTCTTTTTTACTTTATAATCTAATTGTATAAATTCTTGAAGTATTTCTTTTAACTCATTTTCTTTAAAGTACTTTTGCTTGCATGGTATATTTGTTTACTAAAAACGTTTGGTTTGGCTTTAGCTTCAAGCTTTCTGCAATATTTAGTTTTTTCTTTTATTGCAACATTTGTAATGTATAATTTTTTAAAGTGATTGTATAGAGTGATAAATATTTTTTGTATCGGCTCTTTATTAAATATCAAGTTTCTAAGAATATGCTTAATGCTTCTGAAATCTTTTTTCTGCCCAAAGTATCTGTCAAATCAAAAGATAACACTTTCAAATTGCTTAATTGCAAGTAAATCTATGGTTTCTTTTGTGATTGTTCCGCCTTGTCCAACATATTCAATTTGTTTTCTAATTTCATTTATCAAGTCTTGCATTGATGTTCCACAACTGTCTATTAGATAATTTAATGTTGCTCCATCTACATTTACCTTATATGAGTTACATATTGCCTTTAGTCTTTTTTGCAATATCTATTGGCTTTTGTTTTCAAAGTTACATACACAGCCATCTTTATCTATTACTTGATAAAGTTCATTTTTTTCTGTTTCGTTTTCAATAAATACAATTATTACTTCGTCTTTTTATTAGTTCAAAAGTTTTCTTTTTTGTATTCTGCCAATTTGTCAGCAAAGTTTTTTTTCTGTTGATACTGCTTTCTTACCTCTTTGGCAGTTTTTGAAATAATCCTGTATCTTTTGCTATGATTAGTTTTTTAGGGTATCCAAAAGCTGGTGTTTGAATGTCTGCAATTATTTCAGATATATTGTTATTGTCTATTTGTATGTAATTTATTCCATTTATCATGTCTCCAAATAATTTTTTATTTTTTTAACACTGCTATCTAGTAAAAAGTTTCGTCTCCATATAATAGATACATACAATCTAGTTTTCCAGCTTTTAAATTATTTTCTAGGCTATTGATGTCCATTAAATCTTCCCTTCTCATTTTTTTTTTTTGCAATTATTCTAAGAACTTCTGCCACACTCCAAGCTTGTGCAAATGCTCCTCTTGCTTCATAAGGTTCTTTCGAATCATATATTTTTCACTAATTGTTCCAATACTTGATCTAGAATACATTTCTCTCTCAAATGTCATTTTTGTAGTCATTCTTAGCTTTTGTATTTCTTCTTCCATCTCTTCTTTTTTAATATTGCTACTTGCGTATCTAACAGCATTTTTAGTCCGTCATAGTATAGTCCTAGAAGCCAAGGCCATGTTATACCTTGATGGTAACTCGAATCTCTTTTGCATAGAGATCCTTCGTAAACATCAACATATCCAACTTCTTCTTCGCTTGCTAATGTTTTTAGTCCATAGTTATTAAGTAATTTTTTCTTTTACTGTTTTAAAATCTGGCAAATCATTTTTTTCGTCATCTATTACTGGATGAGATAGGCTTATTATGAATAATTGATTTGGTCGTATTTTGTAGTCTCTAGCACATCTAATAAATATCCATGCTCAACATTGTAGAATTTTTCTATAAATGATTCCTTGGTCTTTTGTGCCATTTCTAAGTATTTTTTGCATGTTGTTTTATCATTAAACATTTCAGCAAATCTTGCCATTATTTTTAGTGCGTTGTACCACAATGCATTTAACTCAACTGTTTTTCCGTTTCTAGGAGTTACTACTTTGTCTCCTATTTTTGCGTCCATCCAAGTTATTTGAGTTTGATTTGTTCCGGCCGAAATTAAGTTGTCAGTATCTAAATATATATTATCTCCATCAATGTCAATCCTATCAGAATATGCATCCATTATTCTTGTAAGTGGCTGTATAATTCTTCTACAAACATACTGTCATTAGTATATTTTAAATATTTATATACTTGCTCTATTAATAAAAAAGCGAACTATCTGCACTGTTGTACAAGGTCTATTATCATATCCAGAGTATCCGTTTGGAACTAGTCCAAATTTTATATCTTGTATATTTGTTAGTATAACCTCTTTTGCCAAATTGTATCTTTTTAGTAGCAAGAAAGTAGTCCTTCAAGAGATATTAAACTATCTCGTCCCCAATCCAAAAACCAAGGATATCCAGCGATAATAGTATGCAAATTAAATGATGGTCTATTTACTATAAAATTATCTGAAGCCATTACAAGAGTTTTTAACACTTCAATATCTTCGTCATTCATTTTTCTATCTTGCAAGATATTTGCATCATATATAATTTCGCTTAGTCTTGTAACTTCTTGATTTATTACATTGACACCGTCAATTTCCTCTATATTCTCGTCCAAAAAGAACATACAAATGTAATGTCTTTCTTTTCGTTTGGCGCTATGTTGATATTATATACTCCTGGCACATAGTGGTTTCCTCTGCTGTAAAGCCTCTTTCTTCTTCTCTTGGGTAATACATATTAATAAATTCGTCATTTATATGTCTTAGATATTTTCCTTCTGAACAATACATATATATAGGATTTTCAGAATTATTGTCCAGTATCACTTTTACTTTTGTACTAAAATGTGTTTGAACCGCATTAAAGTGATGGTCAGTGCTTGTTGTATGAAAATCTCTAAAGTTCACTATTGGTGCTAATGTAAGTCTTGTTTCTTTATCATGGTTAATTACTCTGTATAATACAACAACAGTGTTTCTACCATATTGCATACATATGAATTTTTTTATCGTTATTCCTGCAACTTTATATGTGAAAATTGGAATATATTCCTTTTAAAGTCTACTAAATACTCATATCCTTCTGATATATCGCCATTAGCAATATTTGTATAAAGATTATATTGTTTTCCTTCTGTTTCTATGCTTTCGTCTACTTTTGATAGTACTAAAAATCTTCTTGCAGGAGGTGTTAATGGTGCTACTAATAATCCGTGGTATTTTCTTGTGTTACATCCTAAGGCACTTTGGCTACAATATCCGCCAATACCATTTGTTATTATCCAATCTTTAATTGTCTTTTGTTTTTTTCATCTATATCACTATATTTCATCTAATGTTTACCCCTATCTTTTTATTTTTTCTTTTGCTGTACTCTGCTTTTTGCCTTTTCCTTTATCTTTGTCTCACTTTCTCTTATTGATACTATTCTGTCATTATATTTCTCAAGAATTTGCTTCCTGCTCGTTTATTTTTGTTACTTTTTATTTTTCTTCTTTTTGGTTTTATTTTTTTATTTGCATCTTTTATCTTTGAATCTAATAATATGTATTGTGCATCGTTTTGCATATCTCTAAATTTCAAATCATCACAGATTAACTGCATTATGCTTGTTGCTATTATGTCTGAATCATGTCTGATTCTGCCGTTTTCTATGGCTGATAGGTTTCTTTGTATTAGTTTTATGCCTTCTTCTTTTACTTTTTTGCAACATCTTGTTCTACTAGTTCTGAACCTTCTTTATTATATTGTCTAATATATTCTGAACTATCTCTCCTGTGTCATATATACAGTAATCTATTATTCCTTTTCCGGCATGGTCGAATATAGCTTTTATGTGGTCATTTAGAGAATAATCATCAGTTTGTCCATATTCCGTCATTATGTTACTTATATATATTTTGAAGCCTTTTGCTTCTCTTATTGCTTTTGAAACGCCTGAACTAGCAGATTTGGTATTACATTTGTATATAAACTTCCTGGTCCTAATACAATTGCATCTGCTTCTTTTTTATTGCCTCTATAACCCCCTGGTTGCTACTCTAATATTTGTAGGAGATATGTATATTCTGCTTATCTTACTTACTTTTTACTTACCATTTCCGGAATCTTATCTTTGCTTTCAACTACTGTTCCATCTTCTAGCTCTGCATATTTTGATTTGATCAAAAGTTACTGGTAACACACGTCCTGTCATATTAAGTATTTTGCAACTTTCCTCAACAGATCTAGCAAAGTCTCCGACTGCTTCTTTCATTGCTGTTAAATATATATCTGCAAATTTAAGTCCTTCTAATTTTCTATTGTTTAATTCTAGATTTAGTAGACAAGACATTTCTTGTTCATTTGTTGCAAGAGCAATTAAACTTTCTTTT
>VOFC01001202.1_pt1 | contig 11264 bp, 17 predicted proteins | sample 5384161 | NCBI WGS metagenome assembly VOFC01 (sample SAMN12384722, study PRJNA508395) | human gut metagenome | isolation source: healthy gut B | host: Homo sapiens | reverse complement strand
GTTGTGAATGGTTGCCTGCATTTTCAGTATCTCCTTTGTCCTTCTTATTTTCCGGTTTCGCTGCTGCGTTCCACGGTCACACTGCCGCCATGCAGCACGGCGATCTCCCGCACAAGGGCAAGGCCAAGCCCAACGCCGCCCGCAGCTTTTGCGCAGGGCAGGAATATGCACCCGGATGGAGTTGCTGAGCTGTCTACACTGCCATCCCCAGACGTGCTCGATACTTCCGGGCCGGGCGTCCCTGATGCGCGCAGATATTCCAGTACGCCCTGCTTTTCCGCGTTGCAAGGGTCTGACCGTCCACCGCACCGCCGGGGGTGTTGAAAGCTCAGCCGTTTTCCACCAGACGAACACCTTGCCGAATAAATTTGCGCCGCTGCCAGGCATGCCAAGCTCCTCGCAGTCCTGCTGCAAGGTGAAAGGGCTTTTTTCTGGGCAAGGTAATCGTTGTCGCCCCGGCATCCAGCCCCTCCAGACTGATTGCAGATTGCTCACTGCGTGCCGACAAGATCAGTCACACGGTCTCAAGGTCGTGCCGGCAGAGAGGTGCGCGCCCGGCATTCCATCCACCATGGGCAGGTTGAGGTCAAACAACAGTACAAGCTCGTACCGCTCTGCTAGCCAGTGCCTCCAGCGCGTGGGCGGCATTGCCGTCTGCAAAACTGCATCCACCTCGTATCGGACAGACCATTCAGCATTCGGGTTCAATATCCTCCGCCCGGAATTCCTCACAGTCCTTTCGTCCAGACCGGGTGGTGGCCACCTTTCCATAAAAATTGCGTTTTTTGCTGCATTTGTAACGGTTTCAGCGCTCTGCCGCTGACAAAATTTTTCTTAGCAGAATGGCAGCGCTGACGATGGTGACCATCAAACAACAGGATGCACCATGTTCTTGACAAAAAAAACAAGGCGCAGCTGCTTTTGCTTGCCGCTGGGGTTCTGATGCCAGCAGACTCGGCTTATGGCGGGGCGAGGCAGACACCGTATTTCAAAAGCCATCCGGCGCTGTGTATGGAGTGTGTGGGCATTGGATAAAGAGAAAAAGAAAAAAGCTTTCTCCCCTTGCCCTTCCGGGGCTTTATACAAGCCAGGGGCTACCCTGCTGGCCAATCTCCACCTACCCAATTTTGCAAAGGAGCGCTGTATCAGGGCGGCGGAAAATACGTCTGCGTGCCGGGGCTGAACTGTTATTCCTGCCCAGGCGCAGTAGGGTGCCTGTCCGGTAGGGAGCATTCCGGGCAGTGGTGGCTCTTCCAAGTTCCGCTTTTCCTACTACATTACCGGCATCCTCATCCTCTTTGGGGTGCTGCTGGGGCGGTTCATCTGCGGTTTCCTCTGCCCATTCCCGGGTGGTTTCCAGGAGCTTGCAATAAGATCCCATTCCCAAGCTTTCCACCAAAAAGCTGAAGCCGCTGCGCTATTTAAAGTATGCGGTGCTGCTGGTCATGGTGGTGTTGCTGCCTTTGCTGGCCGGTCAATGAGCTGGGCATGGGCGACCCCTTCAACTGCAAGTATCTCTGCCCGCAGGGGCGTGCTGGAGGTGCCATTCCCTCTCCTGACCAATGCTTGTCCAAGACCGGGCGCTGGCTGGGTGGCAAAACACCCACGGGCTACGCCTCCAGAAAGCCTGTCCAGCGTGACGGTGGACGGCAAGGTGAAAAAAAGCCTTGCAAGCTCAAACCCATCCCAGAGGAAATCCAGCTGGTCAAGACGATCTTCGAGGTGTTCATGGAGACCGGCTCTCTCAGCAAGACCGATCCAGTATCTTTTGGAGCACCGCTGCGCACGAAGCGCGGCAAGCAGTTCACCCGCTTTTGCCATCCCGGGGCATTCTCACAAACCCGGTCTACATGATCGCTGACGAAACGGCGTATCAGTATCTGAAAGAGAACAATGTTGACCTGTTTGCCGAGCGCGCAGAATTTGACGGCGAACACGGCATCATGGCTTATAACCGTACCCTCCAGCGCCCCGGCAAGGCGAATCAGATCCGTCCCATGGAGGAATGGATCGTGGCGGTGGGCACATCCGGGCATCATCGCGGGCAGCGATTTGGGTGCGGGTGCAGGCCATGCTGGACGTGAACAAATCCAAGAACTACCGCAGGCCACGCAGCAATGTGGCGCTGCTGTCCGGGCTGCTGCGCTGCGGCGAATGCGGCGACTATATGCGCCCGAAAGCTGACCAACCGCAGGAATGCAGGGCACACAGATCTACACCTACATGTGCTCCACCAAGGAGCGCAGCCACGGTAGCGTCTGCGGCATGAAGAACTGCAACGGCAACACGCTGGACGCTAAGATCGTCGAAGAGATCCGTAGGCTCTCCGCCGATAAGGAGACTCTTTCCAAGTCTTGGCGCAGACCAAAGAAGGCCATCAGCGGCAGCAAGGAGGGCTACGACGCAGAGCTGGCGCTGCTCCGGGGGAAAAAGCACGCCGAGACGGAAGACCGCATCAAACGGCTGGTGGAATCCCTGTCCGTTGCCAGCGACACCTCGGCGAAGTACGTCATGGAGCAGATCGACGAGCTGCATCAGGCAGAGCGAGACCCAGCAACTGCGCCTTTCCGAGCTGGAAGCCCTCACTGAACAGAGCCGGATGCTCCATCAGAGTTCGCCTTCCATCAGGAGATGATCGAATCCTTTGCCAGCGCGGTGGATACTGCCACGCTGGAGGAAAACGCCGCCTGCTGCGCACCATCGTCAAAAGGTGGTCTGGGACGGCAAAATGCTATAGTTACCTCTTTTTGCGGAGGATGGAGACAGATTTGCCGCCCATTGACCAACTTATGTATCCGTTGGGGAGAGGATAGCCGAATGAGATGCGTATGCACCTGCGTCACATCCGGCGCTCTCCCACTGCCCTTTCCATGCAGGGAGCCGATTGAGGCCGCGCGGGACGGCAGCGCACTCACCGTCATGGATGTCATCCCGGATGACTTTGCCCTGGATGAACACTTTGAGCAGCAGGACGAGGGCCGCCGCCTGCGCCGCCTTGTGGATACGCTGACGGCGCGGGAACGCCAGGTGATCCTGCTTCGCTACGGGCTTGGCGGGCAGCCGCCCCTCACCCAACAGCAGGCGGCGGCACTTCTGGGCATCAGCCGCAGTTATGTCTCCCGCATTGAAAAGCGCGCGCTGGAACTGCTGCGCCGCCAGGTAGATCAGAGCTGATTTCATCGCTTATTCATTCCATTTTTAGATGCTTCAATTTTCACATTTGCCGTTGCGATTTTTATTGACATTTTCCACAGAAGTGGTATCTTCATCAATGTAAATAGCTAAAGAAGCCGTTGAAGCGGAGATAACGTCCGTTCTGACCTTACAGAGAGCCCGTGATGCTGAGAGTCGGGCAGGCAACAGGCAGACAAATGGACCGCTGAGGGCGCAAGGGAACCGCAGGGTGGGCTTCTCCTTGCTTAGTATTCTGCGACGTAGAGGCATACGTTACTTGCCGGGGATATGTTGGTATCCCGCAAAAGCGCGCAGCAGCCGCTGCGAATTCAAGGTGGCACCGCGGATAATTGCAATTATTCGTCCTTGACAGAACCCGTTCGTTCTGTCAGGGGCGTTTTTTTTGCCCAAAAGACCTGACAGCCAGCAACGAACCCACGTTTCGTTTTTCACAAGGAGGTCTAGCCATGAAAATCCAGCCGGATTATGCCGAAATTCGCGCCGCGGCGGCCGCCGGGCAGTACAAGAGTCTATCCAATCCACTGCGAGCTGCTCTCGGTTTCTGCACCCCCATCGGGCACTGCGCATTCTCAAGAATGTCTCGACCCACTGCTTTCTTTTTGGAATCGATTCTGGACCGGGAAAAGTGGGCCGCTACACCTTTCTCGGCTTTGACCCCAAATTGGAGATCACCTGCCGCGGCGGTGTGCTGAAGGCCGGCAGCCTGTGCATTCAAACCCGATGACCCCGCCGCCTATCTGCGGCAGGTTCTGGCTGACTACAAAGCCCCCAGCTGCCATGGCTGCCCACCTTCACCGGCGGTCTGGTGGGGTATTTCTCCTACGATTACCTCGGTTACAGCGAGCCGTCCGTTCGCAGTCAGGCTGCGGACAGCGAGAATTTCAAGGACGTTGACCTGATGCTGTTTGACAAGGTCATCGCATTTGACAATCTTCGCCAGAAAATCATCCTCATCGCCAATATGTCCCTGGCCGAACCGGAGGTCAATTACAACGAGGCCGTTCTGGGCTGAAGCAGCTGGCTCAGCTGCTGCGCACCGGCGAAAAAAAGGCCGAACCCCGCGGGCGGCTCACCGGCCCGGTCACGCCGCTGTTTGACCAGGCCCGCTACTGCGCCATGGTGGAGCAGGCCAAATACCACATCCGCGAGGGCGATATTTTTCAGGTGGTTCTCTCCAACCGGCTCAGCGCTCCCCTATGAGGGCGGCCTGCTGAACGCCTACCGGGTGCTGCGCACGGTCAACCCTTCACCGTATATGTTCTATCTGTCCGGCACCGACGTGGAGGCGGCCGGTGCTTCCCCGAAACTCTGGTCAAGCTGGAAAACGGCGTGCTTCACACCTTTCCTCTGGCCGGCACCCGCCCCGTGGCCGCCGTGCGGGCCATGGCCGCCGCCGGGGCCGACCTGGTGGAGCTGGGCATCCCCTTCTCCGACCCCACCGCCGAAGGGCCGGTGATCCAAGAGGCCAACCTGCGTGCCCTCACCGCCGGCACCACCACCGACAAGGTTTTTTGATCTGGTGCGGGACCTGCCGGGATGTGACCATTCCTTTTGTGTTCATGACCTATGCCAATGTGGTGTTCTCCTATGGGGCCGAGCGCTTCTTCTCTACCTGCGCCGAAATTGGGGTGGATGGTCTGATTCTGCCCGACCTGCCCTTTGAGGAAAAGAGGTTTCTGCCGCTGTGCCGCCAGTGCGGGGTGAACCTGATCTCCATGATCGCCCCACTTCCGGAAAACCGCATCGCCATGATTGCCAAAGAGGCCGAGGGATTTTTGTAGCGTTGTCCAGCCTGGGCGTAACCGGCACCCGCAGTGAAATCAAAACCGATCTGGCCAGCATTGTGGATGTGGTACGCCGGAATACCGCCATCCCCTGTGCCATAGGCTTCGGCATTTCCACGCCCGAGCAGGCTCACCGCATGGCCTCCATTGCGGATGGTGCCATTGATGGGTTCGGCCATCGTGAAGCAGATGGCCCAATACGGCAAAGAGGCCCCGGCCCACGTGGGCGAATTTGTGCGCCGGATGAAGCAGGCCCTGTAACGTTTCGATTGTCCCGTTCTGTGCCTTTCCCGCACGGCGGGCGTTTCCGATCCGATTTCTAAAAAAAACAAATGCAAAGCCCGGCCCCGAACTGCGCTGCTGTGCGGTTCGGGGCCGGGCTTTTTTCTTAATGTCGTCTTATAGTCAGAGGGTTCTGCGCTCCATCTGTTCGCTCAATGCATCCAGCCGGGTGGCCAGCTGGGCAGGGTTCCACTCCGCCGGGTCGGCCTGGTCGGCGCTGAACGCCGCCACCGGCACCCCAAGCTCCGCGCTCAGGCGGCGCTCCACCTCCGGCAGTGTGCCGCACCAGGGGCGGCAGCTTCGGTTGTAGTGCACCAGCACTCCCTCTGCCCCGTAGCGGCGGCAGAGTCCGCACCGGCTTTCCACCCCTCCTCCAGCGGTGAACCGTTCACCGTGCGGCAATAGGCCCGAAGCATCCCGTCCAGATCCTGATAGGCAAACCCCAGTGACGGGGTCAGGGTGTCCGCCGTTACCAGAATGCCATGCTCGTCCAGGGCGCGGCACAGTACCTCAAAGGCCGGCCAGCAGGGCGTTCCCTCAAAAAGAACACCCGCCGCGGCTTCGGTTCCGGCCTTGCCGGGCGGCGGCGCAGGGGTTTCCGCAGCCGCCCGCAGCTTTTGGGCCGTATCCGGGCGGCAGCGGCCGGTCACCAACAGCGGCATAAAGTCGGTCAATTCCAGATTGGTCAGCGGCGGGGGGTCCAGCCGGGCCACATCCAGAACCGCCTGCCAGGCGCGGCTGCTTGCGTTTGCATTGCGGCAGGCCTCAGCAAAACGCGCCTCGTCCCACGGGCGGCCGGTGAGCTGCGCCAGCTGGTCGATCAGCGCCCGCACCTGCCCCTTCAGGTAGGAAAGCTGGCTTTCGCTGACCTCCGGGTGTCCCGATAGGGGAAATCCAGCAGCAGCAGCGGCACATTCAGCATACGAGCCATCTGGCTGTACCACTGGACCATATTGGGCAGATGTTGTCACAGCAAAGCAGCAGATCCGGCCGGGGCAGCCCGTCAGCGCCCCCGGCCGCCGCGGCCGCCAGCCCGATGCGGCTGTACGAGCATAGGTCGGCCGGGTAGCCCAGATCCGCCGCCCGCTGCAGCAGGGCCGTGCTCTGCCCTTTGCGGGCGCTGGCGGCGGCAAAGCTCTCCGGGCAGTACACCTCCAGCTCAAAGGTCTGGGCCAGTTCCAGCGGAAATTTCGTGGACATCCACGCGATGCAGGGTCGTTTCATGGGTTCAACCGGCTTTCTGTGTGCAGTTCACTCCGGCCGGACTGCCTGGGGCGGCATTTCTCGGCCGGAAGTATCGGATCAGTTTTTTCGTTTCCGGCCATGCGCGCCATGGCGGCCAGCGCACCGGACTTCTTCAGCACAAACACCAGCACCGCTGCAATGATGGAGCCGGTGAGGGCCACCACCATAAACGGCACAAAGTAGGTGAAGGGGCCGCAGGCCCGGCCCATCAGCAGGGCAATGGGCCACGCCAGGAAGGAAGAAATCACGCCGGTGCCCAATTTCACCCAGGCAGGCCAGGGGCAGCTTGGGCTGCCAGCGGTACAGAAGGCCCGCCAGCAGCGCGCCGCACATACTGCCGGGGAAGGCCATCAGCGTGCCGGTACCCAGCAGGTTGCGGATGACGCTGGTGCAGAACGCCATACCCAGCCCGTACCAGGGGCCGACGAACACCGCCGCCAGCACGTTGACAATGCTCTGCATGGGGCAGCAGCGGGTAAAGCCAATGGGAATGGACAGGGTGCCGCCGATCACGGCCAGCGCCGTGAGAATTCCGGCAATGGCAAGCTTTTGGAAGAAGGCAGGTTTTCGTTTTCATCGTAAGGCTCCTCTCAGAGGCAGCACCGCGCGGCCGCAGAATAAAAAAGAAAGGGCGGACGACCGAACAGGGCACACAAACCGAATGCAGCGTGCCTTTTCAGGCCAACCTGAACCCACCCGCCGCCATTGCGCCGGGATGCCTGGTTCAGGGGCGGTCGGGGCTTACTGGCCCCCTCTCATGCCGGAACACGGCCTCCCATCGCTGCATCGCCTGCCGGCACGGATGCAGGGCGCTCCCCCTCCATCCGTCGGCACGAGCGGGTTTTAATGCCCCGCCGTGCCTGCCGGCCTGCGTGTGTCTCCCGTTCGGTCATCCCCCTTTCCGTTTTATGGGCGCGCTGCGCCCGCCTTGCACTTTGTTCCCTGATTTTTCCCGGGGTACGCGCCTTTGCATCGGCGCAAAAAAGCACCCGAACCACTGCCCCGCAACGGCGGCGATCCGGTGCTGCGCATCCGTGGTTTCGACAGTCCCCTCCGTTGGCATGATCCAAATCAGGTCGGCAGGTCGAAGCCGCTGCTTCTCTCAGCCCCGCCGGCTTCCTGCTGTCGGCTCAGTATAGCGCATTTTGACGTGGGCTGTCAAATCACAGCGCCCGCTCAATGGCATCAATGACGATCTCCATCGCCTTGATGCGGGCATACCGCTTGTCCACCGATTCAATGATGTGCCAGGGGCGTTGGCCGTGCTGGTTTTGCAGCATCGTCCACCGCCTGCTCGTAAGCGTCCCACTTTTTCTCGGTTGCGCCAGTCCTCATCCGTGATTTTCCATTGCTTTTCGGGGGTATTCTGCCGGTCGTTGAAACGGGCCAGCTGGGTATCCTGTCGATCTGCACCCAGAATTTCACCACCACGGCGCCCCACTGGGTCAGCTCCCGTTCAAACTCGTTGATCTCGTTGTAAGCCCGCTTCCAGTCGGCCTCGGTGCAGAAGCCCTCCAGCCGCTCCACCATCACCCGGCCGTACCAACTTCGGTCAAAATGGCAATGTGCCCGGTCTTGGGCAGCCGGGTCCAGAAGCGCCACAGGTAATGGCGGTTCTTTTCCGGCGGGGTGGGGCTGGCAATGGGCACCACCTGTAGCCGCGGGGGTCCAGCGCACCGGCAAGCTTGATGTTGCCGCCCTTTCCTGCTGCATCCCAGCCTTCGTATGGATGACCACCGAACCTTTTTGCGGTACAGCCGGTTTGTGCAGCCGGGCCAGCTTTTCCGGCATTCCTTCAGGCGACGGCGGTACTCCTCCGGCAGGCTCACGTCCAGCGGAATCCGGCTCAGGGGCAGCATGGGCAGCAGGCCAGTGGGCATCGGGCATCATGCCCTCGCCGAGGGCGCTGGCCAGCGCGGCAACGGATGCAGCGGCACAGATACTCCCGCCGCTTTCGGCCCGGGCGCCGCCCTCATCGCCGCCGTTCAGGATCTTCCAGGTTGCCCAAGCCGTGTCGGTGGCCTCCAGATATTCATCAAAGCAATCCAGCGCCCACCCGTAATGCTTTTGCTGCCAGCGGTCGTTTTCGCTCACTCTCCAGGCCGTATCCTCATCGGCGGCCAGCGCCTCCAGCCGCTTTTTCTGGGTGGCCCGGTCAATGTGCAGGAACAGCTTCACCAGGAGATACCCGTCGGCCACCAGCTGCCGCTCAAACACCTCGGTGCTTTGCAGCCGAAGTTCATATTCGCCGCTGTCAATGGTTTTCTGCTGGCGCTGGCGCACCACCTCGTCCATCCAGCCGGAATCCAGAAATACGATCTTTCCCTCTTCGGGAATGGTCTGCACATACCGCTTCAAAAAGGGATACCGCTGCTCCTCGGGGGTTGGGCGGCCCATGTTCACCACCTGGAAGAACCGGGGGTCCAGCTCCTTGATCAGCGAGCGGATCAGGCTGCCCTTGCCGGCCGCGCCCCAGCCCTCAACCAGCACCAGTACCGGCAGCTTGTTCTCCTTCAGTTTCATCTGAAGCGCTGCCAGCTCTTCCCGGCTCCGCTTCAGCCGGGCCTTCTGCTCGTTCTGTTCCCCGGCCGGGCGGGGCATCCAATCCTTCAGCATTGCGGCATCCTCCTTTTTGCAGGGGTTCTGGCCCTGTGTATGGCCTTATTGTACCGCATCCCGCCCGATTGCACAAGAAAAATCCGTCACTCTGTTGAATTTGAGCAATGCAAAGCCATTCTTTCGTAAAAACACTCACAATTCGCCGTTTTTGCGGCGTTTGTCCCAGGCGGCGCGGGCTCGGGCGTATTTTTTCACGGGTGGCCTGCCCGCCCCGCAAATGCCGTTCCGCCTTGTTGCGGGCCAGCACCTTCCGCACCTCCCGGTACAGGCCGGGGTTCTGACGGCGCAGCCGCTGCGAAACATCTTTGTGCACCGTGGATTTTGACACCCCGAACTGCCCGGCCGCCGCGCGCACGGTGGTGCCTCATTCTCAACCATGTAGCGGGCCAGCAGCACCGCCCGCTCTTCCATATTCCCCTTCATTGCGCAACACTCCCATTTCCGGCGGCCTCGTGCAGGTTCCGCCTGCCCTGAGAAACTATATGCACACACCCTATCAAAAGCACCGCGCATAAGGGATGGTCACCCCGGCCATGCTGTGTTATAATAAATTTTCAGAACAAGCGGTTGCGTTTTTCGCAGCCCGGGAGGATGTTGCATGATGCAGGAGCAAAAATGATTGCGCCGTGATCGGCGGGGGGGCCGGCGGGGCTTTCGGCCGCCGTCAATCTGCGCCAGCGGGGCAAAACCGTGCGGGTGCTGGGGCCGCCCCCGGCCTGCTGGCCAAGGCGGAACAGATCGACAATTATCTGGGCCTGCCCGGGCTAACCGGTGCGGCCATGCTGGAGGCCTTTGCCGCCCACGCCCGCTCGCTTGGCATTGAGGCCGAGGAGGGCCGGGTGGCCAACCTGATGCCCCTGGGCGGCCGCTTTCTGGTCAACTTCGGCGGAGACATTCTGGACGCCGGCAGCCTGATTCTGGCCTGCGGTGTGTCCAAAGCGCCGCCGGTACCCGGCGAGGCCGAACTTCTGGGCCGAGGCGTGAGTTACTGCGCCACCTGTGACGGAATGCTCTACCGCGGCAAGCCGGTGGTTGTGTGGGGGCTTGCGCCGGATGCCGCCCACGAGGCCAATTTTCTGGCCGGCATCGGCTGCCCCGTCACCTTTGTGGCCGCGCAGCGCCCGCCGGAGCTGAACCCGGCCGTTGCCTTTGTGCACGGCGGTGTGCGCCAGGTTCTGGGCACCGAGCACGTAGAGGGCGTACTGCTCACCGGGCAGACCATCCCCTGCGAGGGGGGTGTTCATTCTGCGGGCTTCCATTGCGCCGGACTCGCTTCTGCCCGGCCTGGCCACGGAAAACGGCTTTGTGACCGTGGACCGGCAGATGGCCACCAACCTGCCCGGCGTGTTTGCCGCCGGCGACATCACCGGCACACCCCTACAGGTGGCCAAGGCCGTGGGCGAAGGCCTGACGGCCGCCCTCAGCGCCGCCCGCTGGCTGGACCGGCAGGCCTCCGCCCAGCCCTGAGCCGACTCCCTTCCGCTCGGCGCATACCAAAATTCATTTCAAAGCAAGGAGACCATACCATGGAGCAGCGTAACGATTACATCAGCTGGGACGAATACTTTATGGGCATCGCCCTGCTCACCGCCATGCGCAGCAAGGACCCCAACAGCCAGGTAGGGGCCTGCATCGTCAGCCCCGAAAACCAAAAATTCTCTCGCTGGCTACAACGGCATGCCCATTGGCTGCCCCGATGACGAAATGCCCTGGGGCCGAGAGGCGACCCGCTGGACACCAAGTATATGTATGTGTGCCACGCCGAACTGAACGCTATTTTGAACAACGCCCACGGCAACCTGAAGGGCGCACGGATTTATGTGACCCTCTTCCCCTGCAACGAGTGCACCAAGGCCCTGATTCAAAGCGGCATCGGCGAGGTGATTTACCTGTCGGACAAGTACCACGATACCCCCGGCCAGTGTTGCCAGCCGCCGCATGATGAAGATGGCCGGCATCCACCCCCTAACGGCGGCCTCGTAGTCGATGTCATCGCCGCGGACGGTGAAGTAGACCGCATAGAACTCCGGCGGTTTATAGAGCTTGAACCACATCAGCTTGGGGAACATATACTTGATCTTCCGGCAGGACTCGATATACCAGTCCGGGACCTCATGCTCCCGCATGGCCTCCTCCCAG
>VOFC01005174.1_pt1 | contig 11281 bp, 25 predicted proteins | sample 5384161 | NCBI WGS metagenome assembly VOFC01 (sample SAMN12384722, study PRJNA508395) | human gut metagenome | isolation source: healthy gut B | host: Homo sapiens | reverse complement strand
AATAATATTTTGTAATCTTTCACTCATAAAATACACCTTCTTTATTTATTTCTATAACAAGTATACTATAGATAAACATTTTAGTAAATGTTTTTACAGGTTAGTTTACATAAAAGTAGTAGGAAAATGCCTCCTACTACATATTTTTTTCAATTATATCTAGATAAGATTTAGTATTAACAATCAAAGTATTAGTCTCAATTGCTTCACAAATAATTTCTATTTTCTTTTGATAATTCTTATTTCCATACCATCCACTAGGAAATAACTCATCATCATTAAGATTACTAAAATGCTTTTTTTATAAGAAAGTTCTGCTAATACATACAATTTAAATAACTCATTATCCATTATCTTCCTCCTTGATTTTTTTTCTTTTATTTATATCCATTTCTAATATATTAGTATAATAAAAGTTACTAATCATATTATAAATTTCATAACCAACAATATCCCTAAGTACCCGAAGATTCTTTTTCAGTACCGTTAGATTTAACCAATACAGCAAAATTGGCTATCATTTCATCAAATCCATGTTTTGCTGTGAAAGTATATGTATAATATTTTATTCCATGACCACTACAAGCAGCTATCTTTTTTACCATTATTATCTTTTAAAACACCATCATGAGGTTTCCCTTCAAATATAGCATCAATTATATCACTGATTGCTCCAACATTTTCATAATTTTCTTTCATGGCTTTTGCCGTTATTTCGTTAGCTATTATAATAATTTCTCGTTTAATATATTCTTCAACTGAAAAAGTATCTTTCAAAATTTGTTCAAGTTGTTCTTCAGGTATTTTAAACTTTTTAAATTTATCCCGATATTTATCAATATCTTTAGACAATATATTTTGAATATCCATAATATTTTCTTGTTTAGAATATTTTGTCGTTAATACCTCACTAGTAATATTCAATAAATAATTTTTCAAGATTTTTCTTAAAATTATTCCAAAATTCAAAATAGTCACTAACTTTAATTAATAATTCCTTATTTTCTCTTGCTCTTTTAACAATTTCATCATAGTTATCTGGAACTTTAAAACTATTAAGATAATAATGAAGAGCATGTCCAGTTTCATGGATAATAGTAAAGCAAAACTATCATCCATATGAATACATCCATCATTAGAAGAAAAATAACTATTATCATTATCTTTAACATAATAAAATTTATCAAAATTATTTTTCTTTATTTCAATTAATTTTTCAATTTCTCTAATAGTTATATCATAATTAATAAATAAAAGCATCTCTATAACTAGTAATTAATAAATTAATTAAATCTTTATCACTCTTACCATCTGAAATAAATAATCCTTCTAATTCTTTAATTAAATAATCACTATCTTTATCAAGAGGTCCATAATATGTATCAGGAGAATGTTTATGAGGAAAATAATTGCCTTCACCAATATTTAAAAATATTATTGTCTTTAATCCCCCTAGCTTTTAAAATAATCATTACTGAATAATTCATTTTATCACTTTTATTTAATATTTTATTAAGAGTAAGTTCAGTATCCCTATCCAAGAAATATTCAAGTAATGTTTTATTGTCATATTTTTTTAAGTAGTATATTCAAGTTTAAATCATCTTTAACATAACCAATCATATCATGTTTAGCAATATCTAAATAAAAAAATCTACCTTCATATCAGGTTTACCAGGAGCAGTAATATTAGCAATATTATATTCAAAATCTCCTTTATTAATACAATCTAAAATATAATCTAAATAAGTATAATTATCATTAATTCTAGTCATTAAAAGTGAAACTTTTACCTTTACCAATAAATCTGGTCTATTTTTTGGTATAGTATTTTTAAAGTATCCTCTTCAAATATACATGGAATTTTAATATCATAATTATTATCTATCATATACTCTAAAATTGTTTGATCTTTTACCATATTGTCTTTCAAAACATCTCTAGTATTAGATAACCAAATACTTTCAGAACTACTACCAATTAAATCCAATTTATTATTATCATATAATATTTTAATAATTTCTTCATTATTAATATTATTAATTTTAATATTAATATTAACATTATTTTCTATAAGAGTTTCTAATAATGTTTTAGGAGGATATACCTTTATATAAAAGAATATTTTCATCAGCATCATAAAAGAAATTATATAATTTATTATCTAAAAGTAACTTAATAAAATGAATCATAAAATCAATATTTTCATCAAAATTAATTAAACTAGATATATTTTTTAATTGCCGTGGAATTAGAGACATACTTATCGATAGGGTAGGTGTCATTTTCATCTTTAGTAATTAGTTTCTTAATAATTTCTTGATTAAGATATTTTAAATAATATTCCAAATGATACCTACAAAGTAAATCAACAATCTCGGTGTGTTCTTTAATGATACTTATCATTTTCTCAAATAATACTATGTCTTTCATTGGTAAATTTTTAAAGAATTCATCATTATTCGTAGAAAATAAAGTATTCTCAAATGTATTTTTAATATCTTCTGAATATCTTGATTATTTTTAATGATAATAGTAATAATTTTAGTTGCTTTTTCTAAATCCATTATATCATCATCTATATCAATATTACTTATATCTATATTCTCTTTAAGCATTTCTTCTAGTAAAGTAGTACCATTTTTATCTTCAATTAAAAGATCATTAATTGAAAGATCATATTTTTCTAAAAGATAATTTAAAACATTCATGTTACCATTTTCACCATATGTATAATCTATTTTATCATAAGAAAATTGTGATATGTCTTGTCCATATATAAGAAAGTAAAAAAATACAGAACCATTATTTCTAATTTTCCATTTTTTCAAATCTATATCAACATTGTTTTCAAGTGAAATCTATTAATAAAAGTCTCCATTTTTATCCATAGTAAAAAGTTCATCCAAAGTTAGATTAAGACCGGCAGTACTAGTAATTTCACCATTTACTACCTTTTGATATATATCATTTAATCTCTCATTATCAAAAATATTTTACATTATTATCCATATTTATACACTCCTTATCAAATAACTATCATAAATATATCATAATAAAATATATAAGTAAATATTCTTTACATAATTTTACCATTAAGTGTAAATACTATTACTGGTGATAATATGAATAATAAAGAAATATAAAGAAATAGTAGATAAAAATACTCCTAAAGAGAACTATATTAAGAATGCAGTTATAGCCTTTGTAGTAGGAGGCTTTTCTAGGCTCATTATCAGAACTATTACTAAGGTGTTATAGTATGTGGCTTAACTTACCTAGAAAAGAATCAGGAGTACTCGTAATATTAACATTAATAACTATAGCCTCAATACTTACTGCTCTAGGAATATTTGATACCTTAGTAACTAAAGTAAAAGCAGCTTTAATAATACCAATAACTGGCTTTGCCCATTCTATGACATCAGCAGCCTTAGAATATAAAAATGAAGGATTAGTACTTGGAATAGGTTCTAATATATTTAAACTGGCAGGAACTGTAATACTATATGGTGTAGTAGCAGTATATTTCTTTTGGACTTAATAAGGCTACTAGTGATGGAGGTTAATATGACAACTAAAATATAACAATGTCTTTATTGAAGACGCTTATACCATATGTGGTAATTATGAGAATGATGGACCATTATCAAAATATTTTGATAAGAAACATAAAAAAGATTTATACTTTGGTGAAAAAATCTTGGGAGAAGGCTGAAGTTCATTTTTAAAAAGAAGTTAATGAAAACATTCTAAAAAAAAATAAATTAAAAAGAAGAAGATATCGATTTTTAATATCTGGAGATTTACAGAATCAGATAGCGGCTTCTGACTATATGGCTAGAGACTTTGATATACCTTTCCTTGGAATATTTGAAGCATGCTCGACAAGTAGTGAAGGGCTAATTATTGGAAGTAATTTTATTGAAGGAAAACTATGTAAAAGAATATTAGTTTCAACATCTAGTCATAATATGGTTAGTGAAAACAATTTAGAAATCCTACTGAATATGGTACCCCTAAACCAAAGACTGCTACTTTTACTGCTACTGGGGGCAGTATCGATACTACTTACCAATAAGAAAAATAAAGTAAAAATAGAGTCTTCAACAATAGGGAAGGTAGTGGATATGGGGACTACTGATGTTAATCATATGGGAGCAGTAATGGCTCCAGCAGCAGGAGATGTTATATATAATCATTTGACTGATACTAAAAGAGATACATCTTATTATGACTTAATATTAACTGGAGATTTAGGAGTATATGGTAAAGAAATACTGAAAGATTATATGCTTACTAAGTATAATATCGAACTAGGAGATAATTATAATGATTGTGGTACTATGTTATATGATATAAATAGACAACCTGTCTTTGCGGGAGGATCTGGACCAGTATGTTCTGGCTTAGTAAATTTTGGTTATATATATAAAAGAAATGCTAAAGGATAAATTTAAGAGAGTATTAATAGTACCAACAGGAGCTATCTTCTCACCAACATTTACCTTTCAAAAGAATCAATACCTAGTATAGCAAATGCCATTAGTTTGGAGGTAGTAGAATGATGACTTATGTTTATGCTTTTCTATTTTGTGGTTTTAGTATGTATGATAGCTCAGCTTATTCTAGATAATACGAAACTTTACTCCTGGTCATGTAACTAGTATCTTTTGTTGTAGTAGGAGCTTTACTTGATGTAGCAGGGTATATATGATAGAATAGTCTTGTATGCTGGAGCAGGAGCTTTAATTCCTATTACCTCTTTTGGTCATTTACTTATTCATGGAGCTATGGAAACAGGTGCTACCCTAGGACCATTAGGACTTGCTTTTGGTATATTTAATTTAACATCTGCAGGTATATCAGTAGCCTTATTCTTATCATTTGTTTTAGCTTTAATATTTAAACCTAGACATTAATTAAATTATTATATCCCTCTTAAGCCTGTAGTCTTAAGAGGCAAAAAAGCCTTAATTTTAAGTCTTCCTTTTGATTTATTTATTATTGTTTATAACTTCATTTAAAAGATTACCTAAGTATTCATTACCTTCTTTATTTAGATGAATGTTATCAGGAGTTAAATAATTAAGATCTTTTATTTCACTATAGACATTAATATATCTAACATTTTCATAATCAAATTTAATATTACTAAGTTTTTTTATCAGTAGAAATAATATAAATATTATGACCATCACACAATTTAATTAAATTATTATATTCTTTCTTACTAATATTAACACTATTATCAAATAAAAATACAACATTATGATTAAAGAGTATTATCTTTAATCTCCTTTTTAATCTCTTTTTCAAACTATTATAATTAAAATTTTTATTAGTTATATAATTGGCATTAGTAAAATTAGTTTTAATATTATTAAAAGCATTAAGTAGCAAATCATTACCATAAAAACTAATTTTTACTTTTTATTTCTTCATCATGTTTATTAATCATATTATTTTTTCTTTTCAATATATTTTTCTTTATAAATATTATAAATAGCATTATAAATAGTATCCGTATATACTTTTCTTCCTTCATTAGTTAAATGAATACCATCATAAGTAAAATATTCGTTATGCCCTCTTGAAATAGAATACCAATCAATAATATGTAGATTAGAATGAGAAGAAGCCAAAATTATTTAATCTTACATTAACATCAGTCAAATTAACAGTATTAATCCAAAAAGATATCTCTATCTTCACAAGTTCTAAGTATTTCTTCTTTACATTCTAAAGAACAGTCTCCGTTAGTTCCTAAGTTAAATATGATTGGATTACCAAGTACATTATTATTTTTAGTGTAAGTAAGATATCGTTTATACCCCAAGCAGTACGAGACACCTTACCATCAAAGTACCCATTAGGGAATCTATTATATAGATTATTGACCGCCCCAAGAAGTACTGAGTCACCAATTCCTACCACCGATAAATTAGTTACTATTTCATCAAGTTTACTTTCATCTTCCTCAAGAGTTTGTAATTTTTTTTTACTGCCAATTATCTTCTTCCTCCTTTAATTTAACCATGTAATTATCCTTATTATCTTTTTACTAACTTTTCATTTTGCTCTAATTGATTTTTAGTTTATTAATATCTTTAGTATAATCAACCGATACTACATATTCATATATACCATATATTAATATTCCAGAAAACATAAATCTAATATATATCTTATATTTTTATACTTTTTATCCTTATTTGTAGTAATAAAATGTAGTAACATTGATAAAAGTATTGTAATTATAATAATTAAAAATAATTCTAGATATTTATTTAGATCTATATATTCAAATAAATAAATTACAACATACTCTATTAAATATATCTCATAACTAATACTAGAAGCATAACTTATAATCTTATCAAATTTATTAGTATTAGCCCAATTGTCACATATCAAAGTAGCATAATCAGTAATTCTTACACTAAGTAGGGTAGTAATAATCATACCTAAGTAAATATATTTAGAACTAGGATTAATAAAAAAATAAATAGCAGTAATAAAATAACTAAGTAAGTATAAAAAATACATTTCTTTAAAATAGGACTTTTTAATTTTTGAAGATACTAAGTTTCCATAATAATGATAAATAAATCCAAGGGTTATTCCAAAAAATAGAGCAAATATTCTGGTAAAAGTATTATAATAAGTAAATAAAATACCATTATTTACACCAGAGTAATAAAAAGTAAGCCCCTCCAAATAAAGAAATAACTAAAGTAATTGTAACTGAATAATCCTATTAATTTTATCTCCTATCTTTTTTAGCAAAAGAAAGATAAAAGGAAATACTAAATCAAATTGCATTAATATAGCCATATACCATAAATGTATAAAAGGTGATTCTAGTCCACTTCTAAAATAATCCATATTCGTCATAACCTGCCAGAAATTATTATATCCCAGTATAATTGATGTTACTTCAGGTTTTAAATTAAACCAATTAACATCTAAAAATAATTTAATAACTCCAATAGATACAAATACCACAATTAACATTGGCAAATACAATCTAAATAATTTATTTAAATAAAATTCTTTAAAAGATATCTTTTCTTTTTAAACAGTTTTATTGTAGATAGATATCCACTTATAACAAAAAAAGATAGATACCGCTAAAAAGCCACCTTTTAGCATATTTAAATGATATAAAAATATCATAATACAAGAAAATATTCTAAGAATATCAATATATTTAAAATGTTTATTATTACTACTCATATTATTACCCCTAACTATTATAAATAAATTATATCATGAAGAAATATAAAGATAAATATGAAAAAGAAAAAAATAGTTTATAATTTATAGTTTAATATGTAAAATAAATATTTTTAATTGACAAAGTATTAAAAATATACTACAATGAAATAGACATTTGCGAAGTAACTATTTTCATCTTAAGATAAAACTACAATGAGAATGTAGTTTTTTGTCGTGTAAATAAGGAGGAGATATTATGAAAATTGAAAGAGAAGAATTTGAAAAAGAAAGAAATTATCTTAATAAGACAGTTAGTTTAATTAGAAAGTAGATTTCTAATTTAGGACAAGAATTATTTGATGATGATTCCAAAGTACTAGAGTTTAAAAAATTTATTTGGGATTCACACGCTGAAATGGATCCAAGTGAAATGCAGTATGATGGCAGAATCTGATCTTCACGTATCAATTATGCAAGGTAAAGGAAATTATCTTCAGAGATTATTTAGAATTCAAAATAAACCATATTTTGGTTCAATTAGATTTAAAGAAGAAGGTGGAAGAAGATAATATCTATATAGGTATTACCCATGTTGAAGATAAACTTAATTATTATGTCCATGACTGGAGAAGTCCAATATGTAGTATGTTCTATGACTATGAAACAGGACCCGCTAGTTACAAAGCTCCAAGTGGAATAATAAAAGGAAAATAACTAAAAAAAGACAGTATATAATTGAAAATGCTGAGTTAAAACATATTTTTTGATAACGATTTAAATATTAGTGATAGTCTTCTTCAAGAGGTACTTGCAGAAGAATCTTCAGATAAAATGAAAAATATTGTTAATACCATCCAAGAAGAACAGAACAAAGTAATAAGAAATACTGAAGATAAAAATCTTATTGTGGAAGGTATTGCAGGTTCTGGTAAAACAAGCGTAGCTCTACATAGAATAGCCTTCTTATTATATAGAATACCGAACTTAACATCCTCTAATGTCGTGGTATTTACTCTAATAAAGTATTTTCAGAGTACATTTCTAATGTCTTACCAGAACTTGGTGAAGACAATACTTATGATATGACCTTCTACGACTTATTATGTCAGAATATTAATGAATATAAAGATATTGAAAACTTCACTGACTTTATATCTAGATATTATAAAAAAAAAGTAACAAATTATGATCTAGTTAAGTATAAACAATCTGATGAAATAATTAAAGATCTAGATGACTATGTAAAAGACATATTAAATAATATTAGTTTTTACTAAAAATTTAGAATTTGATGGTTTTATTGATATTAGTACTGAAGAATTAAATAAAATGTTAACTTATAAATATAGTAATTTCCCTTTATTTGAAAGAATAAAAGAAATGAGTGAAAAAATAGCTTATAATAATTATGCTGGTAATACCAAATATGCAAGAAGTATTGAGAAGATATTGAAAGAAAACTTAAATATCAAATTAGATTTAAAAAGTTATATTTAATAATTTCTTTACTAGTAAATATGCTAAGTATAAAGATAAAATTGATGGTAATTATTTATATTATGAAGATGCTTGTATATTCTTATATTTAAAGAGTCTATTAGTGGGATTTAACACTAATCATGTAATAAAGCAAGTTGTAATAGATGAAGCTCAAGACTATAATAAATTACAATATCTAATTATTAAGAAAACATTTAAAACAGCTAATTACACTATACTAGGTGATTCTAATCAAACCATAAATCCTTATTATAAATATGAATCATTAAAAGAATTAACAAATATGTTTGAAGGATCAAAGTATATTACTCTTACTAAGACATATCGTTCTACTGATAAGATAATAGATTATACCAATAAGATATTAGGATTAACTTTATCAGTAGCTATTAGAAAATCAAAAAGTCTAACGATATAATCTTTAGAAACAATGTTAAAAAAGAAGATTTTATTAAAGATATAAATTATTTAAAAGAAATGTCTAAGAGTATAGCTATTATAACTAAAGATGATAAAGAAGCTGAAGAAGTATATAATATGTTAAAAGATGACTTTGATATCATGTTACTTGGAGGCTATGGTCATATAAAAGAGATTTGGTAGTAGTTCCTTCTTACACCGCTAAAGGATTAGAATTTGATTCAGTAATTATCTATAATGATATAGATAATAAGTATACTAAAGAAGATAAATATTTATATTATGTTGCTTGTACTAGAGCACAGCATAACTTAATTATATACAATGGAGAAGAATAAAATATCTTCTCCTTTTATTAACACATAAATAATACTTAACAAGGAAAAACAATAAAGAACTTTTGTTCCTCTTAAGACTACAGGCTTAGAGAGGCAATAAAAAACTAATTCAGAAATGAATTAGTAATAAACAATATTGGTACGGACAAATAGTATATCCGAAACCTTAGGAATAGTTGATAAACAACTAATCATTAAAATAATTATAACATAGAAAACTGTTATTGTAACATTTTTTTATCTACTTTATAAAATTATTTATCTTTTCTATAAAACCATTAGCAACTGTTTTTAAAAAATGTATCTTCGATATTATGATACTGAACAATGCTAGTTTCAATATTTTTTAGTCTTTTTCGATATTTTTAGATGTTCTTTCTATTTTTCATTAACTTGTTTTAATTCATCAATTTCAGAAATATAAACTAAAAATCTAGAATATTGTTCGAAATCTATCTCAGTATTCTCTTTAAATGTTTTAATACCATTTAATTTTTTTGTATTCATAATTAACTTTAAGTTTTTTCAATTCAAACTTATTCAATATATCAGGAACAATAACTCCTAAGCAAACAATCCATTCTTTGCCAGGAAAAATAGTTAAGTTATTTACAGTATTATCATTTAAGTATTTTTTGTCTCTTTCATCTAATTGATTTATAAAATCTTCATCATAATGTATATGTGTTAAAACTAATGGCACCTTTCCAACATTTCTTAATACTACACATGTAAGATTAGATCTTACTAATTCAAATGTAACTTGTAAATATGGTCTATTTTCATTATGCTTATCTTTAAGCAAAATAAAGATAGTTATCCATGAACCAATAAGAGCGACTAAACTTATTATATCTCCCCACGAAAACGAGTTTAGTCTATCTATACTTTTAATTAATTCATCAATTTTACTTTCCATTTAAGAATTCCTCCTACATCAAAAAAGAGCATAGTATTTCTTATTAATTAATCTTTACTAGCCCTTATTTATTTCTTTTATAATTATCTTATTATTAGTGATTTTTCACCAACTACTTGTTGTCTATTTTGTCTTAACTTATCAGTTACTACACGAGGCGTATGCGATAGTGCATAATATTTACCATTAATAACTTCATATGTTCTACCAGTTGATTCATTATAAGAATATTCAACAGCAGAATTTTCAACTTCTTTTTTCTTATTTGTTAATAATTCTTTAACATATTCACTAGAAAATCCTAATTCATCTGGAAATGCAATTTTTTCTGATAGGATAAGGTAAGCTAAATTAGATTCAAATACTTCTAACTCATTTTTTTAGCACTAAATAATCTCTTGCGTTCTTTCTCTAATCTTAATGCAGATTTTTTAATTAAGCTATCAATACCAACAAATTTGGAATCTGATAATATTTGCGCTACAAAATTGTATTTTTTACTTGCAGAATCATATTTTTTTTTCAAGACCATGTAATCTTTCTACACTAAAATCATCTATTGATTTATTTAAAAATAAGCATTAGCAAAGTTTCATCACCAATTAAATTAGTAAATGTGTATTTATTCTATTTGTAATTATCATACAAAGACCTCCTTTGAATGCCTTATATGATATCATATAAGTCCATTTTTGTCAATTTTAACGTTCTAAATCATCTTTTTCTTTACTTAAATCTAGTTCTTCAACGTCATCATCATCTAATATATTATCATCATACATTTCATTAACTACATCAATGTATTTATCATCTTTATCATACCAACTGTTAAGTTTGACATGTAAGAAAGATATTAATTTATTAAATTTATCTTTCCAGTAAT
>VOFC01004356.1_pt1 | contig 11282 bp, 19 predicted proteins | sample 5384161 | NCBI WGS metagenome assembly VOFC01 (sample SAMN12384722, study PRJNA508395) | human gut metagenome | isolation source: healthy gut B | host: Homo sapiens | reverse complement strand
ACTTGGGAATACTACATAATAATCGCCACGCATTTTTCCGCAAGAATATCTTAACCCCAGGATAAAAAAAAGCTGCTGCTCCGTTGGATCCGTCCTGTTGTTGTCAGGAGGTATCCAGGTCCTTCCTCCATAGGATTCCATGGAGCAATCTTTGCTCGGCCGCCCCTTCATCTGGGAGGAACACACCCTCATAATAAGGGAACTCGGGGCGTCTGTCACTACCCAGGTTCCCTTCGCATGATAATCCTCTGTCCGTTCCCACGTCATTATCCTGATAATTGCATACCAGATAATCAGCAAGTACCAGTCTCCAATCTTTTACGATGGATTGCATTTTCAAGCGTGTGCCCGTAAACGACACATCTTTTTTTTCCGGCAGAAGAATACTTTGCCACCCTTCCTGTCTGTATCTTTCGTATAACGGTCGTACCGGCCAGTACTGTATCTGCTCTTCCCCTTTTTAAACTCCACATGGCACATAACATATCTTCCCGGATGAGAATATTCTCTCTTCCATACATATGGCGATTCATAACACTCATGATATGCACTGCCATGGGATCCGAGCAAATCATTTGCCGCTCCAAAAGGCGTATTGTTTTATTCTGCGCCGTCTCCATATTCTGCACGTTCCGGCACAATGCTTTCTTAAATTCTTCGTATGTCATTGATCCCCCATATTCAAAATTTTCTCCCTCAAAAGCTGCAAATTCTCCTGAAATTTGCGTACAAAATAAAAAGAATCGTTCAAAAAATATGGAAATTCCGACCGAATGGTCTGTTAAGAATGCTTATTTTTCTGAAAGTTTCCGAAAAACATATAGCTCTGAATAACTACAGACTATCATAGCGAGATTGCTTTGTCTATATGCGTTTTTACCAATGATATCTTTTGTTTATTTTCACGAAAAACGTGCGCCGCAAAAAAAAAAAAAAGCCCCGTTTTCCATGCAAAACAGGGACTTTACAAATGTCAAATATTCAAATATATCCGACTGTCAACGCCCGTCTACTGCAAGAATGGGACGATAATTTGCATTGCTGACCTTAATGCCGGTACGCTGGGTGCTGGCATGTACAATCAGCCCGCCGCCAATATACATAGCCACATGACCGTCATAACAGATCAGATCTCCCGGCTGTGCATTGCTATAGTCCACACCGGTGCCACAACTTCTCTGCTCATAGGACGTACGGGGAATGCTGTAACCGAAGTCACTGTAGATGCGGAAGGTAAATCCGGAGCAATCCGCACCATTCGTCAGGCTGGTACCGCCCGCCACATACGGATTACCTATGTACTGGCAGGCATATTTTGCCAGCCGCTTACCCATATCGCTGCCGGATGCATTTTCGATCACAGAAGTATAATTCGTGGTCGTATAGCTTCCGGTGGCTGCTGCGGTGTTGCCGCGCTGTGCCTTGCCTGCAGCTGTTTTAACTGTTTTTGTTCCTGCTGCAACAGTGCCTTCGCTACGGAAGCCTCCTGCTTTGCCTTCTTGATCTCCGCATCATAGTTGGCGGATTCCTGCTTTCTTCTTGGCCAGCATCACATCCAGTTCCGACTTTCTGGTTTCCAGATCCGCCTTATCGGCTTCCAGCTGATCCTTATCGACCTGCAGCTGGGTCTTCTCTTCTTCTAACTGGTTCCACAGCGCCAGTACCTGTTCCTTGGTCTCCTCGTATTCCTGCAGTTTCTGACGGTCATACTCGTAAACGCTCTCCACGAAGTCCATCCGGTTCAGCATACCACTCAGGCCACCGCCCTGTAACAGAAGGTTCACATAATTCTCCGAAGAATCATTTTCATACATCATGCGCATCCGACTGACCATATCGTCATGCTGCTGTTCTTCCTGCGCCTTGGCAATATTGTACTCTTCCTGGGTCTGATCAATCTGGACCTGCTTGTCGGAAAGCTCCGTCTCCTTCGCGGCAATCTCATCCTCCTTCATACCGATACTGGTCATGGTGTTGATGATCTCCGCATTCAGGTCATCAATCTTCTCCTGCACCAGATCCTGTTCATCCTGCAAGGGAATTGATCTGGCTGTTGATATTGTTCAGCTGGTTCTGATGATTTTTGATGTTGTTCTGCAGATCGTTCATAGAAGGTGCCGCCTGCACCGTCTCCGCGGGAGATTCCCAGACAGAGCCGGTGGCTGTCAGGTCACCGCTGCCAGAAGAAGAGCACATAAAAAGTCTTTTCACGTTATTCACTTTTCTGCCGGCGGTTGTTTTTTTTCATAGGTCACTCCATCTATTGATGCCTATGCGGATTGTTCCGTGCTACGCACTCTCACTTCTCCGCCTCCGCTTCGGTCCGTGCTAAACATGGCCGCACTGGATAGCACCTGCTGGCACATTACATCCCACTTTTATGCTCACCCCTACCCAATATTCGCATATCGTGGGATTGACCTTTTGCCCCTCATCATATATTATAGGTCGCAGTTATTTACAGTACGAGGGAAGGGGATAACGTCTCTGATATTGCCCATTCCGGTGATATACATTACACAGCGCTCGAAGCCCAGTCCGAAGCCTGCATGGCGTGCGGAGCCATAGCGGCGCAGATCCAGATAGAACTGATAATCTTCCTTATTCAGTCCCAGCTCTTCCATACGCTTCTCCAGGATCTCCAGATTGTCTTCACGCTGGCTGCCGCCAATGATCTCGCCGATACCGGGTACCAGGCAGTCCATAGCAGCTACAGTCTTGCCATCCTCGTTCAACTTCATGTAGAATGCCTTAATCTCCTTCGGATAATCGGTTACGAATACAGGTCTCTTAAATTCCTTCTCGGTCAGGTATCTCTCATGCTCGGTCTGCAGATCGCATCCCCAGAATACCTTGTAATCGAACTCATCGTTGTGCTTCTCCAGGATCTTGATAGCCTCAGTGTAGGTCACATGACCGAAATCCGAGTTGACCACATGCTGCAATCTTTCGATCAGTCCTTATCCACGAACTGATTGAAGAATGCCATCTCTTCGGGCGCATTTTCCAGCACATAGCGGATCACATATTTTAACATGCTCTCTGCCAGGATCATATCATCCTTCAGATCTGCAAAACAGATCTCCGGCTCGATCATCCAGAACTCTGCCGCATGACGGGTGGTGTTGGAATTCTCGGCACGGAAAGTCGGTCCGAAAGTATATACGTTCTTGAATGCAAAAGCATAAGTCTCTACATCCAGCTGTCCGCTTACGGTCAGGTTTACCGGCTTGCCGAAGAAGTCCTGGGTGAAATCCACTTTGTCCGTCTTCGGTCTTAGGTACATTATTCATATCCAGAGTGGTCACCTGGAACATTTCGCCGGCACCTTCACAGTCACTGCTGGTGATCAGAGGAGTATGCACATAGACAAATCCTCTCTCCATGAAGAAGGTATGGATTGCATAAGCGATCAGGGATCTGACACGGAACACTGCCTGGAAAGTATTGGTACGTGCTCTTAGATGATGAGAGATGGTACGCAGATACTCGAAGGAGTGTCTCTTTTTCTGTAAGGGATAATCCGCAGTAGAAGGTCCTTCCACGATCACTTCCGCTGCCTGCATCTCAAATGCCTGCTTTTGCCTCGGGGGTAGCCACGATGGTGCCGCGGATCACAACAGCTGCACCTACATTGATCTTGCAGATCTCCTGGAAGTTTTCGCAGTCCGTCACCATATACTACCTGCAAAGGCTCAAAAAAGGTTCCGTCGTTGATCACCAGGAAACCGAAGTTCTTGGAGTCACGATTGTTCCTCACCAGCCGCCTACGGTGATCTCCTTGCCGATATAGACGTCCTTTTTCCCGATGAAGTTCTCTGATGTCTGTTAATTCCATAATTTTTCCTATCCGCACGCTGCGACGTGCTCTATCTGAACCGGCCCGCATCCTATTCGCCGGTCGCATACTATTTTTAAAAAATTTAATTGTTGGTGATCTTTGCGTTCTCTACCAGATAATCTGTCACTTTATCATAGAGGAAATACTCTCTGTAGTCTTCCCTGGAAGTCTCTCCGATATACTCCTCGATAGTGTCATAACCAGCTGCTGTTGCACGGTCCTGAAGCATCTGATCCAGTTCTTCGTCACTAATGTTCAGATTCTCTTTGTTCGCCACTGCCTGCAGGGCAATATCCTGCTTTGCGGTCTGCTCAGCATAGGTAGACAGGAAGGTTGCCAGATCCTGTCCGTAATAATACTGCGTAAATGTGTCTGCGTCCACGCCGTAAGCAGATGCCATGGAGGTGATGCTGCTCTCTGCGGCATCGGAATATTTCTGTACCAGTGCTTCCGGTACGGAGGTAAAAGTGTTGTTTGCCATAAATGCATCCATCACTGCCTGCTGTACATTGGTCTCATAATTCTGCTGTGCATTCTCATTCAGATAATCATAAGCGTACTGACGGAGTTCTTCCTCGTTCGTCACACCATCGATACCGAAGTTACTGATGACTTCATCACTGAATTCCCCATCCTGTGCGGGCTGAATATAATTTACCGTTACCGTAAATACCACAGCCTGTCCTGCCAGATCGGATTTTCCATAGTTCTCCGGGAATGTAAGATCCAGATCCACAGTCTCTCCGGGCATCACGCCGATCAGGCCATCCTCGAATCCGGCAATAAAGCTTCCGGAACCGATGGTCAGATCGTATCCCTGTGCGGTACCGCCGTCAAATGCCACGTCATCCTTTTTGCCTTCGTAATCGATGTTTACGGTGTCTCCGGTCTCCACGGCACGATCCATGATTCCGCCGTTCTCTGCGGTAATATTTCCATAATATACATTATTGACCAGACTATCCCACTCGTCCTCATCTACTTCCACGGTGTCTACGGATACTGCCAGCCCCTTGTACTCGCCCAAGGTCACATACTTGTCCACATCCATATCCTTCAATGCAGTACTTTCCGCTCCGGCGCCGGTCGCTGCATCCGTGCCGTCTCCTGTATCCTTTGCTCCGCAGCCTGCCAGCATACATACGCTTAAAACCGCTGCCAGAAATCCTAATGTCTTTTTCTTCATTCTAATACTTCCTATACCTTTCAATTTGTGCCTACCATGCGCATAAATGCATCATAGCACCGCCCATTATAACACATCCACCGGGCTATAACAAGGGTGACAATAACCGGCAGATCTGTAACTCTTTGATACGGATTTTCAACCTTCTGGCCATAATAATCCCGGGTGATCTGGCGGCAGACTTCCAGGTCTCTGTGAAATATTTCCACCATTTCCCACGCTTTTTTTCATCATATACCACAGCATTTACCTCAAAATTCAACGCAAAGCTGCGGATGTCCATGTTCGCTGTCCCGTAGCAGAGCACTCTGTCATCCACGATCATGCCCTTGCTGTGTAGAAAGCCGTTATTGTAGGTATAGCAGTTGGCTCCGCCATGACCATATCGCCAAGATAGGAATAGGTGGCCCAATAGACAAACGGGTGATCTGGCATACACGGGATCATGAATGTTACTTCGATTCCGGATTCACCGCGATCATCAGAGCATTCAGGATCGCCTCATCCGGGATAAAATACGGTGTCTGGATATAGATACTTTTTTGTGCCTTATTGATCAGACGCAGGTAATTATCATGGATCTGCTGAGTCGTCTTATCCGGTCCACTGCTGATAATCTGCAGATCACAGAAATCCCTCGTACCGGCTTCGATCCCCCGGAACAGTTCCGGGCGCAAAAACAGGTTCTCTCCTGCCGCATAATTCCAGTCTAAAATAAATCGCACCTGGAGCCCCAGTACTGCACTGCCACGGATCCGCAGATGGGTATCTCTCCAGTGTCCGAACTTTTCATCCAGATCAATATATTCCTTCCCGACATTAAATCCGCCCACGTAAGCCACTTTATTGTCAACGACCACAATTTTCCTGTGGTTGCGGTAATTGATACGAAGCTGAAGCCTCCGCAGGATCGCCGGGAAAAATTCCGCGGTCTGCACACCCTTTTCATTCAGCCATTTCCAGTAGCTGTGCCGCACGGAACGACAGCCCATGGCATCGAACAGAACCCCGGACCTCCACACCCTGTGCCGCCTTCTCGATCAGAATATCCTTGATCTGATTGAATAATACGTCGTTTTTAATAATGTAGTATTGGATATGGATAAAATGCTCCGCATTCCGCAGATCTTCATCAGTGCCCGGAACTTCTCATTGCCGTCGATGAAGATATCCACATCGTTGTCCTTCGTCAGCATGGCTTCTCCGGCCTCCAGATTATACATGACCAGATCCTCATATCCCCGGATACTGTCATCCATTTCCTGGACATCCCGGGATCTCAGCCGGTACTCCTGTTGTCTTATATCTTTGCTGATGTGATCCTCCACCTCTTTGATCCGGAACATTTTCCGCTTGTGCATATCCTGCCCCAGTAGCAGATAGAACACGAACCCAGTACCGGTATAAAATACAACAAAAGCAGCCATGCCCACACACTCTTCGGATCCCGTCGCTGAAAAAACACGATCACGATGGCAAATAACATATTAAAAAATACCAGGTGGCTGCAGAAAAAATCTATTCCTGTCTTTACGATCTCAAATGCTTCACTCATAATACTGCCCCTTCAGATGAAAAACATCCCTTTTCCTCAATATATCATAATACAAACCTTCTTTCCAGCAAAAGAGACTGATAAATGCCGAAAAAAAATCAACATTCTCAGTCTCTTCTTATCTTTTGTATTCAAGCCGGCGGTCTCCCACCGTGATATTTTATCCCTCTGTGGTGAGCGTTCTCTTTCTATCCCGATCACAGAATTCAATCACATAGGAACAATCCTGCAGATCTGCCTTCAGCTGTGCAGTACAGCCCTGATGTTCCCATACAAAGCAGATCTGGGATCCTTCACTGCTTACTTTTGATCCGGCTTTCTTCCGAGAACGCCGGGCAGGAATTCCGGAATCGCAGCAACTCCAGTTGCTGCTTTTACAATCGGCTTACTCAAACCGCTGCATGCCTGTGCTGTCGTCAGATTTGTCCGATTGATCTCCTTATGTCCTCCGGGACCTGCCATCTTCACCGCTTCGTAGTCGTTCTTTCCGGCGAACAGATCCAGATACCAGATCTGCGGTTTGCCCGGCATAAATATCTGCAAGGCTCTCGCAAGGAGCATCTTTCTCTCATCTTCGCCCAATGCACTGAAGTAGGTTGCATTCACCTGATAGTAAATGTTTTTCTGACCGTGAAGATCCTTCACATATCCCCCACGGGAGACAATAATGTCGATCAGTTTCTGAATCCGGTCCTCCGCCAGAATTCCTTTGAGATCCAACAGTGGAATCCCATCGTGACAGCCAAGCATATTCACGGTTCTGATATTTTTATCGATCAGCTCCTGTGCCCATCCGGCCAGATGTTCTCCGTTTCCCGATTCCAGGGCATCTATAATGAGTCCAGGCAGAAAGAAGTCATAGGTGACATATCCCTGCTCTGCTATCTTCTCATATATCTTTTTCACTATAGCTTTCATGGATCTCCGGCAGAAGTTCCATACCGTACGGTTCCGCAATCTGTTTTATTTTGTTCAGCAGCTCCCAGGTGTCCGGCTGATTCAAAAAATTCCGTTCTCCCGGAGTTTCTTCGGTGCATAGGCAAATGCATCCAGTCTCACAATTTTGGCACCATACCCTGCCAGTGTCTTTAATACTTCACGGTAGTACTCCCACACCTTTGGCGATTGGATATTCAGATCCATCTGTCCGAGATAATACCGATGCTGCTCCATGTAATTCCAGATCGTTGTAATCTGTTCTTTTGTCAGCCTTCCTGCTTTTCGCTCCAGAACGATTTTCCGTAAAATATCTGCCGGTTTTCCTTCCGGGCAGCCCATGGACAGTTCCTGTGCAATAATTTCCGCCTGCATATATTGCAGATCGGCAGCTTTCATCAGTTCAGGCGCATTAACCTCAGGGTAGTTCACTTCCTGATAAAAAGTATTCCAGTAAGGGATCTCTCCCATCCGGAAAACGTACCATAAGAATGGGGAGTCCCGGCTTCCGGAAAAACATCTTTTTCAGATACTTTTCTTCCGGAAGGATATATCCCTGCTCCGTCATTTCTCCCGCAGTCCTTCCAGAATTCATTCCAATTAATGAAGAAATCCTTGTACTCCGATTCTTCCCCTTTTGCAATGATATCCTGGAATTGCTTCGACAACACCGAAGCATGATTCAGGATAAAATCCAGCTTCAATTCAATCCCAAGCTTTTTTATTGCTTCCAATGTTTCGCCGGAAGCATACATCTTGTTCAGAGAATAATCAATCACGGAAAAACCTCTGTCCAGATCCGTATGGTACAGACTGGGCAGAATATAGCAGGAAGAAAATGCTCCCTCTGCCTCTTCCGTTTTCAAAAAATCTACAACATCATCCAGGGTTCCGCCCAGACTATCCGGGTAGAGATTCAACATCGGTCCTATGTTCATAACATCTTTCCTTTTTATTTCTGAAGCTTCGGAACAAATTGCGCATATTCCTTCCGGTCTAACACTGTTCCGTCCCGGGTAACAATAAGTTTTGCTTTCTCAGCCTGCTTTTTCAGCATTTTCTGCTCAATATCCAGTACCATCATCGTAAATGGGTTGTCTATCCATTGATCACGGTTTCTTTCCAGACGGCTCTGCAATGTCTCCTGGGGGGTACTGTCAAGGTAGATGGAAATATCCACACCGCTGTAGTATTGACTGTTGCTGTGTGTCCACTCCACCAACAGCACTTTTATTCCGGTGAAATCCTTCTCTTCATACCACAGTTCTGTCTCTTCGCGTCCCATATGTCTGACCCATAGCTTCTCTCCGCCGGCTTTAAACGCATGAACCAGTCTGTTTATTTCTTCAAAATTAATTTCCTTTTCCGTGCCAAGATAATTTTCCAGAGCTTTTCTGCCGTTTCTAAGATAGGACTCATACCATGGATATTTTTCGACATGTTTTTCATCCGCATCATTTCCGGCTTTTTGAAATTCCTGAATGATTGTACATCGTTCTTCTGTATAAGTCTGCTCTTTCAGCATTCCCACAATTGCATTTTCTCTGAAAATCTGTAACCGCTCCGCATCATTGTACTTGGGAATTCTATGCGGATAAGCATCTCCGGACAGAATGTAGTTTTCTATCCCTTTTTCCTTCAGGAAGCAGGAAAGTAACAATGCCGTCACTGTTTTTCCGGATCCGGAGCCTCCGCTTACTGCAACGACTACTTTTTCGGAACGTGTCTGCTTCGCACAGTTTTCAATCATGGGGAGCAGCTTTTGCATCAGTTTTTCTGCCAACGCAGTATCATATATTTTCAGTAGTTCCTTTGATGACAGTTCTGCTTCACTTTCCATTATGGTTCCTTTTTCTATCATATCTGTTCCTTTATCGTCATTATTTTACTTTGTGGACTCCCGGTCGATCAGTTCTACCGGAAATACAACCTGGGATGGAACCTTTTCACCCTTTTACTTTTTTCACAATCGCTTCTATGGCATATTCACACATTTCCTGCACCGGCTGATGAATGGTCGTAATGGAAGGATACGTCAGTGTGGAAATCCAGGTATCATCGAATCCCACAATAGAGATATCCTCCGGAACACGTTTTCCCATTTTTTTGCATGCACGGATAATATTTGCAGCCATTACATCACTTGTTGCAAAAATTCCATCCAGATCCGAATTTTTTTCAATAATTCCAAAATATTGTTGCCGAATTCTTCTGATAAGGGAGCCAACCTGTCTGTATAAACCACACGTCCACTGATTTTTTTATCCTCGCAGCACTTCATAAATGCCTTTTCTCTGCTATATGCAGGGATATTTTCCTTGGTAGGCGGGTTAAAAATTGCGATATTTCTGCATCCGGCATCAAACAGCCGGTTAGCCGCCAGAATACTACCCTGATAGTTATCGCAAAGAACTGCCGGAATGTTTTCCGCAATTTCTCTCAAAAGAGATCAGTGGACAGTTAGAATCCAGATGTTCCATCGTCTCTCCGATATGGCTGCACACAACAATTCCAAGAACTCTGTGTGAATAGAGCAGATCAATATACTGTAATTCTTTTTCCCTGCTGTTCTCGGAAATACAGACCATTATCTTGTAGTTGTGTTTTGTCACATAATGCTCCAGCCAGTGAAGGACCTTGCTAAAGTAAGGATGCTCTACAGATGGGAGAATCACTCCGATATAATCACTCTTCTGCCGGGATAAATTTCTCGCCATTTCGTTTGGCATATAGTTCAGCTTTTCCATGGCAGAATATACTTTTTCTCTCGTCTCTTCACTGATGTATCCACGATTATTCAATACTCTGGATACTGTTGTGGAGGTCACTCCTGCTTCTGCAGCTACATCTTTGATTGTTGGCATATTCCCTTCCCCTTATCTTACTTTTTTGCATCAGACAGTAACGGAAAGTCCGTCGTGAGTCAACAGGAACCCCTCATGACCTACCAGTCTTTCATATTCCTGCGGAATCATACCGCACATATGAGAATAATGATTCAGATAATATTCCGTATCCGGTGTCACTGCATGCATTCTGCGGAGTCTCTCCCGCAGCTCTACATTTTCCCGAATTCCCATATGTGTGTCACCATCCAATGTGCCTCTGCAGGTATCCATACTGACGACGTCAAATTTTATGTTCTGTTGTTCTATAAAATCCAGTGTTTCCTCCGGCAAGACCCCTGTATCATTTGCATACAACAGGGTCGATCTTCCATCCTCGATCACAAAGATCAAAGCTTCCTCGTCCAGCTTGTGATATGCCTTTAAAGGTGTAAACTTTAAATGACCTATCCGGAATGGTTCAAACTTTTGAATCCGGTGAAATCTCATCCTTGTCAGATCTACATGTGGATCCTTAGCTATTATCTCCATAATACCATCCCGAACCGCATCATTGCCATAAATTTCCATTACTTTTTTATCTTTTTTTTTTTGAATCACGGATGCCATTTCCCGCAGTCGGAAGCATATTTCCGTGGTATTCAGGTGATCGGAATGAGAATGGGTAAATACTAGGTGATTTACCTCCGATAAATCCACATGGCTGTTAATACATTGGGAAAAAAATATCCGGCGACAGGTCGATCATCACCTCATCCACCAGAGTACAGCTACGTGTCTTTACATTTTTTCCTAACAACATTCTTACCTTACGACATGCTTCACACTGGCAGAAAATACTGGGGAATCCTTCTGCTCCGCCTGTTCCGAGATATCTGATTTCCACTTTATCACCCCTTAATTCCGCTGGATGTCACA
>VOFC01002617.1_pt1 | contig 11286 bp, 14 predicted proteins | sample 5384161 | NCBI WGS metagenome assembly VOFC01 (sample SAMN12384722, study PRJNA508395) | human gut metagenome | isolation source: healthy gut B | host: Homo sapiens | reverse complement strand
TGGTCGTCTCCGACGTCTATCCGACCTACTCCGCCCGCGCGGCCGACCTGATCCTGCCCGCCGCCATGCACTTCGAGAAGTGGGGGCCTCTACGGCAACGCCGAACGCCGCACCCAGGGCTGGCACCAGCTCGTCAAGGCGCCCGGCGAAGCGAAGACCGACATCTGATGATGATGGAGTTCGCCCGCCGCTTCACGGTCGACGAGCTCTACCGTGCGCAGCCCCTCAAGGGCGTCCCGGGCGATGCGCTCCCCGACGTGCGAGAAGCCGCCGCGGCCATGGGTCTCAAGGGCGACGCCACGCTCTTTCGACGTGCTCTTCGCGCCGTCCGCAGCCCGTCAGGCCGCCTGGCCCGACCCGCTCTACAAGAAGGGCTCAACGCCACGGGCGAGGCCCTCGGCCTCCCGTACTTCCCGGAAAAGGCGCTCTTCGGCGAATACCGTCAGTTCACGCTAGGCAACGGCCACGACCTCGCCGACTTCGACACGTACATGCGCGAGGACGTGCGCGGCCTGCTCTGGCCCGTCGTCAACGGCCGCGAGACGCTCTACCGCTTCAACGTCGAGTACGACCCGTACGCCAAGCCCGACAACCTCTTTCTACGGCAAGCTCATGAAGCCCGTCGGCAAGGGCACGCGCCATGCGCTCACGGACAAGAACGCCGTCGCACATCCCGGTACCGCCAAGATCTTCTTCCGTCCCTACATGGACCCGGTCGAGATGCCGACGCCAACTTCACGACCTCTGGCTCTGCATCGGGCCGCATCCTCGAGCACTGGGCACACGGGCTCTGATGACCCGCCGCGTGCCCGAGCTTCGACCGTGCAGCCCGCGCGCCGTGCTCTACATGAACCCGGCCGACGCCGAGCGCCGCGGCATCAGGCGCGGCGACACCGCCACCGTCACGAGCCGCCACGGCGAGTGCAAGGCCGTCGTCGAAACCAAGGTGCGCAACATCATGCCGCGAGGCATGACCTGGCTCGCCTTCTTCGACGACAAGGTGCTCTGCAACTCCGTCGTCATCGACGCCATGGACCCGATCTCCCTTGAACCCGACTTCAAGAAGACCGCGGTCAAGGTTGTCCGCGACATCTGACCGGAGTCCTCATGACGGGAAGCGCCAAGACCACCCGCCGCGAATTCCTCACGAAGGCCTGCGAACTTTCGGCTGCAGGCTTCGTGACGGCCTTCGCCTGGGGCTCGCTCAGCCTTCGCGACGCCAACGCGCGCTGGATGCCTAGGCACTCCTGGCGCCGTCGACGGCAAGGACTTCCCTCGCACTCTGTTCGCGCTGCGGGCAGTGCGTGACGTCCTGTCCGTACGAAACGCTCAGGCTGGCGGGGCCGTTCGATCCCGCTCCCGGCGGCACGCCCTTCTTCGTTCCCGAGGAGATCCCCTGCTACATGTGCAAGGACATCCCCTGCGTGAAGGCCTGCCCGACGGGTGCGCTCTCGCCTGCGCTCACCGGCATCAGTGACGCCCGCATGGGCATCGCCGTCGTCGACCCCGCCTCGTGCCTCTCGCACCAGGGACTTCGCTGCGAGGTGTGCTACCGCGCCTGCCCCGAGGAGGGAGAAGGCGCTCACGATCGAAATGCATCCGCGCGGCATCAGCCGTCACGCGATGTTCATCCCGGTCGTGCACCCCGAGCACTGCACGGGCTGTGGCCTGTGCACGAAGAGCTGTCCCACGGGCACGCCCGCCATCCGCATTGCGGACAGAAAGGCCGTGCTCGGCGAGATCGGCGGTCACTACCGCCTCGGCTGGCTACCCGACGATGATCCGAAGAACCGGCGTGGGGACGCCCCCGCAGACGCCCCCGAGGCTTCCGCCCAGGGCGCAGGCGGCCTCGACTACCTCAATGAGAATGCGCTATGAAGCGGCTCTACAACATGCGTTGGACGCTTGTCCGCCGCGCACTTCAGCTTGCGGTGCTCGGGCTCTTTGGGCACGGCGCGCCGGGTGGACGCTCGCGGGCGAGCCTCTCCTTGACGGCACGCTCTCGGCCTCCGAAGTTGCCAGGCACGATTCCACTCTCCGACCCGCTTGCGCTCCTCGAGCGCCTTGCGGCGGGGCACATGCCGACGCTCACGGCCGGACTCGGCGCCCTCATCGTCCTCGTGCTCTACAGCCCTGGGCTCGCGCACTTCTGCGGCTGGATCTGCCCCATGAACATGGTGGCCGCCGACGCCGCCGAGTGGCTTCGCGTTCGCCTGAGCTCAAGGCCGACGTCGTGCGCATCTCGAACAAGGTCCGCTACGGCCTTCGCCGCCGCGCCTCATTCTGAGCGCCGCCACGGGCACGGCCGCCTTCGAGGCGGTGAGCCCGCAGGCCTGGATCTGGCGTGATCTCGTCTTCGGCACGGGGCTCCGCAGCGCTCTCCGGCCGCCTCCGCGGTCTTCGCGCTCGACCTTGCGCTCATGAAGCACGGCTGGTGCGGTCACCTCTGCCCGCTCGGCGCCTTCTGGTCGCTCGTCGGTCGCCTGACGCGCTCCCCCGTCGTGCGCGTCAGCTTTGACGACGCAGCTTGCAACCGCTGCGGCGACTGCCTGCGCGCCTGTCCCGAACCCCACGTCATCCGCTTCGCCAGCCTGAAGGAAACGGGCCGCATTCCCGCCGGCGACTGCCTCAACTGCGGCCGCTGCATCGAGGCCTGCGGCGAAAACGCGCTCAAGTTCCGCATCGGCCCCGCCCCCAGGATCAGGACTTCCTCCGACACCCATCAAGGAGAAAACCATCATGATTAAGAAACTCGCCCCGCTTTTTCGCGACCCTCTGTCTTCTCTCGGGCGCCACCGTCGTCCAGGCAGGCGACACCGACATCATCGGCGCGCCGGGCATCATCCCGCATCCGATCGAGAGCTACCTCCCGATCACGGCCGAACGCAACAGCTGCCTCATGTGCCACAAGAACGCCGTGGCCAAGGACCGCAAGGCGGGTGAAATCCCGCTCACCCACCTCAAGGACGGCAAGATCACGGGCGACCGCTGGAACTGCACGCTCTGCCACGCGCCGAGCATGCCCGCCGAAACCAACGCCAAGGCCAAGTAAGCGCTGCGTCGCCCAATCGGGCGGCACGCATCCTCAAGAACAAAGGCCGCAGGAGATTCGCTCCTGCGGCCTTTGTTCATTCGTCATCCGTCGCCTTTCATTCGGCGGTCTTCTGCTGTGCGGCCCAGACGGCGGCCTCGACGCGGCTGCGGCAGCCGAGCTTCTTGAGCAGATGCTTCACGTGGCCCTTGACTGTGCCCTCCGTGATGTCGAGCCTGCGGGCGATGACCTTGTTGGTGCAGCCCTTGGCGATCAGGTCGAGCACCTCGGCCTCGCGCCCCGTGAGCGTGGGTCGCTCCTCAAGCGTGGAGGACATCTTCGCGCGAAGCGTGGTCGTGAGGAAAGCAAGCATCGACGCATCCACGACGGTCTGCCCCTCGAGCGCCCTTCGGATCGACTTCAGGAACTCCTCGGGCTCCATGTCCTGAGGAAGTACCCGTCCGCGCCCGCCTGGATGCAGGCCGTCAGGTCCTTGCCCGAGTCGCTCACCGTGAGGACCACGATGCGGCGCGACGGATCCTCGTCCTGAGTGTCGAGAGGATCTCCACGCCCGAGCAGCCCTTCATATTGAGGTCGAGGATCGTCAGGTCGGGTTCGGTGCGTCTGACGAGCTTGATCGCCTCCTCGCGCGTGCCCGCCTCGCCCACGACGTCAAGCCCCTGCTCTAGGTCGAGGAGCTCGCGCACGCCGCGGCGAAAAGAGCGGATGGTCGTCGATGATCGCGATCGTATGGCGTTCCTTGCTGGTCATTTGCTGGCCGTTCCCTGAAGAAAATTGCATTCTTTAATTCTACCGCTGCACGCAGGCGCCTTCAGTCCCGTCTTTCGGGGACGACGAGCGTGACGCAGGTGCCGCCACCCTCGGCCGGCGCCACCGTGAGGCGTGCCGTGCAGCGCCTCGGCGCGCTCCTTCATGATCGAGAGCCCGAAGTGCTTGTAGCGTCCGGGGGCAGCGGGGATGCCGACGCCGTCGTCCTGAACCCTGAGCACGAACATGTCGTCCGCTCCGCGCGAAAGCGTCACGCGTACGCTGCTCGCACGCGCATGCTTCTCGACGTTGACGAGTGCCTCCCGCAGGATGTGCACGAAGTGGATCTGCTCGTTGGGCGTGAGCTCGAGTCCGAAAGTGCGTTCGAAACCGTTGTCACAATGCCCGTGCGGCCGCGGAACTCCTCGACCGTCTCCTCGACGGCGCCGTTGAGACCCCGAGCTGCTGATCTGTAGCCTGAAGGTCGTGAGCACCTCGCGAAGCTGCCTGTAGGCCGTCGTGATGCCCTCGGAAAACTCGTTGACAGTCTCCATCACCTTCTCCTGAGGCTCGCCGCGCTCGATGAAGACCTTGAGGCGGTGCATCTGAATGCGCGAATAGGAGAGCGACTGCGCGATCGAGTCGTGGAGCTCGCGCGCGATCGTCGAGCGCTCCTCAAGCACCGCCAGACGCCTGTCGTCCGACTGCCGGGTGCTGCGCTCGATGCCGCGCCCGATCGTCTGTGCAAGCGCCTCGCCGAAACCGGTCTGCCAGTCCTCGGGCTCTGCATCAAAGACCGCCTCGAGCGTGCCCATCGACGGATTGGCATTGGAGAGTACAAAGCGCACGACGCCCGTCTCGGGTTCGTCCTCAGGCCAAGCGTCCGATTCTCCGAGAACCGCGGCCGTACCGTCCGTGCTGACGACGAGCCTCACGGCTCTCGCTCCGAACTGTACGCAGGACTCCTCGAGCAGGTCGTCGAGCGAATGGCGCTTGAAGACCGCGCCCCAGGCCGCCGACTGCGCCACGCGGCTCAGGAACTGAAGACCTGCGTTGCGGCGGTTGAGGTCCTCGGTCTTCTTCTCGACCTCATGCTCAAGATTGCCGTAAAGACGGCCGAGCTCGTCGACCATGAAGTTGAAGCTCGTCGCGAGCCTGCCCGATCTCATCGGGCGCCGGGACCTTCGCCCTCACCGAGAAGTCGCCCTTTCTCACCGCATCGGCAGCCGAGCCGATGGCCAGTAACGGCCTGAAGATGCTCCTCTCTGCATGACGAGAAGCATCACGAAGCTCACGCCCATGGCGCCGAAGAGAATGAGGGTGAGGATCTTCTGCAGGAGTGCAAGACGCTCGTTGAGCCCGTTCTCAAGCGTCTGGACGAACCGGTCGACGTCCTCCACGAACGAAGGAATCTGCTCCGTGAAGCGCCGCCTGGCCTCAAGACTGTCGATGCTCGCCTCCGCAAGTGGACGCACGCCCTTTTCGAATCTATCCTTGAGGGCTACGTACTGGATGTAGGCGGGATTGCCCGAATCGTGGGGCACGCCGTTGAGAAGGCCCGGGCTCATGAGCTTGACGCCGAACTCGTCGAGCGCCGTCATGGTCTTCTCCCTTCGCTGCTCGAAGGAGGAGAAAGGATCCGCAACGGCAAGCGCAAGCTTGTAGCTCTGCATGCGCATGCTGCCCGAGACGTTGATGGCGCCCCCAGATCCCGTCGAGCGCTCCGTGAGAATCAGAGCGGGGCCGCGGCGAGTACGGCCAGAAGGCCGATCACGGCCAGAACGACGAAGCACTGTCGGACAATGGAGGCGCGAAGCCATTTGATGATGCGCATGGCGGATCCTTGAAGCGGAGGTTGCACGGGCGGATCCTTCGATTTTACAAAGGCGCCGGTGCGGGACGAAAGATGATGCAGGAAAAGCGAAGGGGCCGCTCCATCAATGTGGAGAGCCCCCTGCAGAATGCTCCGTGCGTTCTCAGGCTCAGAGCGTGTCGATGCCCGTCACCTTGAAGCCCGCGCCCGTCACGACGGCCGAGAGCATCACGTCGGAGACGCCGGCTGCAGCCTTGACGCGGGCCTCCTTCTTCTCAAGGTCCGCCACCGCGGACTCGACGCCGGGCAGCGCGCGAAGCGCCTTCTCGACAGCGGCCGTGCAGTGACCGCAGTGCATGCCTTCAATGTGAATCACCTTTTCCATCATGGAACTCCCTGTAGTGGATGCGCCGTCCGTCCCGCTGTCGGAGACGAGGACGGGCGCCTTGAAGAATCGGAGGCGAAGCGCGTTCGTGACGACGCTCACCGAGCTCATGCTCATGGCCGCCGCCGCAATCATCGGATTGAGGAGGAGACCGAACATGGGATAGAGGACGCCTGCCGCGATCGGAATACCGATCACATTGTAGGCAAACGCCCAGAAGAGGTTCTGCCTGATGTTGCGCATGACGGCGCGGGAAAGATCCACTGCGCCCACGACGCCCTCGGGCGAATCGCGCATGAGGACGACGTCGGCGCTCGCGCGCGCGGCATCCGTGCCGCCGCCCACTGCAACGCCCGCATCGGCTTGGGCGAGCGCAGGCGCGTCATTGACGCCGTCGCCCACCATGGCGCACGGTCCGTCGGCCTGAAGCGCCTTCACGTGCGAGGCCTTTTCGGCGGGCCTCACGTCGGCGACGATGTCCTCGGACGCAATGCCGAGCCTTGCGCCGACGGCCTCGGCCGTGCGGCGGTTGTCGCCCGTGAGCATCACGACCCTGAGGCCGCGTCCGCGCAGCGCCGAGACGGCGGCCCTCGATTCGGGCCTCACCCTGTCGGCGACGGCGATGATGCCGATAACGCTCCCTGCCGAAGCAATGAAGAGCGGCGTCGCGCCCTGCGAGGCCTCTGCGAGTGCGAGCGCGGAAAGCGCCTCGGGCACCTCAAGGCCGAGCGTCTCCATGAGACGGGCGTTGCCCGCCGCCACCGGCGTGCCCGACATCAGCCCCCTGAGGCCGCCGCCCGGAATCTGCTCGAACTCATCGACATCCTGCGCGGTCAGTCCCCTCGCCTCGGCCTCGGCGAGCACCGCCTGCGCGAGCGGATGCTCGGAGGGCTTTTCAAGCGCGGCTGCGACGAGCATCACCACGGTTTCGAGTCCGGGCACCGCTGCCGCCACCTTCGTGACGACGGGCCTGCCCTCGGTGAGCGTGCCCGTCTTGTCGAAGACGACGGTCTTGAGCCCGGAGAAGACCTCGAGCGCCTCGGCGCTCTTGAAGAGAACGCCCATGCCTGCGCCTCGGCCCATGCCGACCATGACGGCCGTGGGCGTCGCCAGTCCGAGCGCGCACGGGCAGGAAATGACGAGGACGCTCACCGCGGCGTTGAGCGCGAACTCCAGGTCTCCGCCGATCCAGTACCAGACAAGGCCCGTCACCAGGGCGATTGTCATCACGACAGGCACGAAGACGCCGCTCACCTTGTCGGCAAGCCTCGCCACGGGAGCCTTCGAGGCCGTCGCCTCCTCGACGAGCCTGATGATGCCCGCCAGCACCGTGTCGTCGCCCACGCGCGTGGCGCGCGCATTCTGAAGGCGCCCGCCGCCAGAAGCGTCGCGCCCGTCACGGCCTCGCCCGGCCCTCTCGTCACGGGAAGGCTCTCGCCCGTAAGGGCCGACTCGTTCAAAAGCGCGGTTCCCTCCAGAATCACGCCGTCGACGGGCACCGTCTCGCCTGTCTTCACGACGACGATGTCACCCGAGGCGACCTCATCCGTTCCAATGCGGACCTCCGCGCCGTCCCTCACCACGAGGGCCGTCGGCGGCGCAAGCTTCATGAGCGCCGTCACCGCCTCGGTCGTGCGGCGCTTGGCGCGCGCCTCGAAGAACTTGCCGAGCGAAATGAGCGTGACGATCGTCGCCGCCCCCTCGAAGTAGAGGCTGTGCGCAAAGTGGTGGAGCGCCGCTTCGTCACCCGCAGCCTGGGCCGCAAGAAGCCTGTAGATCACGTAGACGCCAAAGAGCAGCGCTGTGCCCGATCCAACCGCGATGAGGCTGTCCATGTTGGGCGCGCGGTTGACGAGCGCCCTGAGGCCGCCCGTGAAGTAGCGGCGGTTGAGAAGCACGATGGGCAGCGTGAGCAGGAACTGCGTGAAGGCCATCATCGGAGCGCCCTGCGCCCCCGTGAGCATGACGGGCACGGGCAGGCCCGCCATCGGCCCCATCGAAAGCCACATGAGGGGTGCGAGCAGCGCAAAGGACCAGATGAGACGCACGCGCACGGCTTCGGCCGCCGCCTCCGCGTCCGCCTCGGGCGCCGTCGCGGCCGCAGTCCTCCCTCGCCCCGCAAAGCCCTTCTCGCTCGCCCCGTAGCCCGCATCTTCCACCGCACGCTCGATGTCCTCGACGCCGAGCACGCCTTCGTCAAACGTCGCCTTGAGCGAATTCGTGAGCAGGTTCACCTCGGCCGCACTCACGCCGCGAAGGGCGCACACGGCGCTTCTCCACGCGGCTCGAGCAGGCCGCGCAGCTCATGCCCGTCACGTTGAACTGTCTGGTTTCCATCGTTCTGAATGAGAATGATTATTCGGTTCAGGGAGTGTATCCTTGACAAGTTCCTTTTCGCAAGAACGCACCATTTTGATATCCAGTACCCAAAAGGATACCGTCATGACCGACAAAACGCCTGCAGGAGAAGTGCTCTGTCCCGTCGCGCTCACGCTCAGCCTCATCGGCGGCAAGTGGAAGGCGCTCATTCTCTGGAACCTGCTCGAAGGCACGATGCGCTACTCGGCGCTGAGAAGGCCGTGCCCGACGCCACGCCCAAGATGCTCACGCAGCAGCTTCGCGAACTCGAGGCGGACGGCCTCGTCTCGCGCACCGTCTGGCCCGTCGTTCCGCCTCGGGTCGACTACGCGCTCACGCCCACGGGCGAGAGCATCAAACCCATTCTCACGGCCATGTACCGCTGGGGCGACGCCTATCTGGCGAAAAAGGAACCGGAAGTCCTGCTGCTCGATGAAGCCGCCCGCCGACGAATAGGCGCGCCCGGAAAGAAAAAGGCCCGCCTGCAGACGATGCTGCGGCGGGCCCTGATTTGTTCAGAGGTTCAATGCCAGGATCAGAAGGCCGGAACCACGGCACCCTTGTATTCGGTTTCGATGAACTTCTTGACTTCGGCGGACGTCAGAGCGGCCTTGAGCTTCTGGATCTCGGCGCGGCTGTCGTCACCCGTGCGGATGGCCACGATGTTGGCGTAGGGCGAATCGCTTGCTTTCGATGGCAAGGGCGTCCTTCACCGGGTTGAGACCGGCGCCCAGGGCGTAGTTGGAGTTGATGACGGCGAGCGCGACATCGTCAAGGAGGCGCGCGCGGAAGCTGGGCGGCCTCGATCTCGCGGAACTTGATCTTCTTGGGATTGTCGACCACGTCGTTGATCGTGGCCGTCACGCCGGCTTCAGGACGAACCTTGATGAGGCCGGCCGTCTCGAGCACCTTGAGGGCGCGGCCGCCGTTGGTCGGGTCGTTCGGAATGGCGACTTCAGAGCCCTCGGCAACGTCGGCAACGTTCTTCACCTTGTGGGAGTACACACCCATCGGCTCGATGTGAACGGCGACGAGGCTCGTGAGCTTGAGGCCGCGGTCCTTGCTGAAGGAGTCGAGATAGGGCTTGTGTTGGAAGAAGTTGGCGTCAAGCTCCTTGTCGTTGAGCGAGAGGTTCGGCTGAATGTAGTCGGAGAACTCGATCACCTTGAGCGTGATGCCCTCCTTCTGGAGCTGCGGGGCGATGAGATTCAGAATGTCCGCGTGCGGAACGGGGCTCGCACCGACCGTGAGGGTCTTGGCGTCGCCGCTCTTGGGAGCATTGTCGTCACCGCAGCCGGCAAGACCGAAGGCGAGGCCGGCAGCCACGCACACAGAAGCGAAAAGCTTGAATTTCATGATTAATCCACCTTGAATAATGAGAAACAGGACAAAAGCCTCCGGCATGCGAGGGCGTTGAAAGGAAGTTGACCGGAGAGGATCCGGTGCCCCGACTGCATGTCTTGTTCTGGAAGCCCTGCCGGTTCCCGCGGATCCGGCGAAGTACCGACGATTCTACCTTAAGATCGCACTTTTCGCTCTACTGCAAACAACCTAGAAAAAGGGACGACGGAATGCCGTGCATCGGCATGATCCAGTGGAAACACCACCAAAACCATTGTGGCGCAACATTTTTATCGACAAAACCCGCACTTTCCAGGATCATTTCACGATTCTGATACGGCACTTTTGGCGCAGGTCATGCAACCTTCAAAATAGTTCGATGTCCTTCGGCGAACTTTGCCCCATACCAGCCGTCCCGAACCTCCCGAACTCGCGCTCGGTGATCCCTTCTCCGGAAGCTTGAATGACTACGACACCGGCGTCAAGCCAGGCTGTTACTCCGGCTAGAACGGCCTCACAGATCCGTTCCGGGCGTAGGGTTTGTTTTTCAAGATCTGCGTACAACAGATTCAGACAAGCCGCCGCATCGCGGTCGATCCAGCGTTCGTCATCATCTTCACCCAGTCGCACGCGGCGCTCCCAAAGTTCGTGCTTGACAAATTGCCCCGTCAGCAGATTGTGCTGCGTGGGCTTGAGCTTCTTTGGCGATACAACTTCCACCTGCAAACCGGCGCTTTCAGCCTTGCTTGTCAGTTGGGTGTAGAACGCCGCCGGAGCATGTCGTCCGATGGACTTGCCGAACCGTCCCCTCTGGAACGCCTTATAACTGTTGTCCTCCACAATGATGCTGCCCGCATGGCCGAGAAGCCAGTTGCAGACCTCGCCGTGCTCGCGCTTTTTCGAGTTGCGGCCGAAAAGACGAAAATCTCCGCTAGTTCTGCCCGCAGACTTTCATAGCGCTTCGAGAAGCGCCATTGAAGCCTGCCGGACTTCACCTTGAAGGACTTCTTCTTTTTGCCGTGACGAACAACGTCAACAGCTTCGTAGTTGTCGGGATTCGTCGCACGGCGGCTTCGCTCCATCGCACGCTGGATTCGGCGTATGGCACGGCGATCCATGTCCGCGCTCGGCGCAATCTGCACTTTGGCAATTGTTCCGTCCTCAGTCGCATAAGTGAGCGAACCGAGTCCCGGATCAATGGCCATGTGCAGATCCTTGCCGGCGTAGGCGTGCTTCAGGGGGCTTGTCCCTTCGGCAACGAGCTGAAGGAAAAAGCGCTCCTTGCCCTTGCGCATTTCACGCACGATCCGACAATACTTCACTTTTCTGGGCTTTTTGGGATCCGTCGGATCCTGCAAAGCCCGGGTGAGCCAGTCGTCGCTCTTGTCAACGCGAACACGGTACACGTGCTTGCAGACGGTTACGCACTGCTGATCTGCTTTCCAGATGATGCCGGTGCGATTGGTCTTCCCTTCGATCGAATGCAGTCCGCGTCGAGAACTGATGAACCTCGGAGCGCCGCCGTTGTAGAGGTGGCGTTCCACCGAGATCCACGCTCTCGAAGCGAGTTTTTGACATTCGTTGATGCCG
>VOFC01004990.1_pt1 | contig 11313 bp, 26 predicted proteins | sample 5384161 | NCBI WGS metagenome assembly VOFC01 (sample SAMN12384722, study PRJNA508395) | human gut metagenome | isolation source: healthy gut B | host: Homo sapiens | reverse complement strand
TGAAAATAGAGAACAGAAAAAAACTTGGTGATGTGATTAAAGAGTACAAAGAAAAAAATACAGATAATAAGTATAAGCCTGTTGCAGTTGGCAGATATGGAATAAGAAAAAGAGAAGATATTTATTCGAAGGAACTTGCAAAGGATTATTCAAAAAACAAGTTAATTTATAAGAATACACTTACGGTTGGAATGGGTTCTAAGCAAATTGATATAGGTATTCTAACTGAGGATGAAATTTATGCTGTATCACCAGCTTATCATACTTTCAGAATAAATAATATTGATGCGAATTATCTACGTATTAACTAATTCTAAAATTTCTTCTTTTTTTCATTAATAAGTACCTCCATCTACAGAAATTATTTGATTATTAATATAACTAGCATCATCAGATAATAAAAATCCAACTACTTTTTGCTATCTCTAACTCTTCTGCAAATCTTCTAACAAATATTTTATCTTCTTCACTTTTTATGTAATCTATATCTAAGTCTTTCATTTCATTTTCTGTTTTAACCCAACCAGGTGCTACCGCATTAACTCTTACATATGGTGCATATTCTAAAGATAAATTATGAGTAATTGAGTTTAGTGCTGCTTTTGAAGCATCATAATCAATAGTCATTGGAAAATATTTATTAATACCATTTGTAGATGAAATATTAACAATAGCTCCATATTTATTCTTATACATTTCATCAGCAACCAATCTACTAAGTAAAAAAAGTACCAACTGTATTAACCTCAAATGTCTTCATCATTAACTCTTTAGTCTTATCTTCATATAAAGAATCATAACAAACAGCTGCATTATTAACTAAATAATCAATTTTAATATTTTTTATCATGTAATACCGAAACCATATTTTTAATCTCTTCTTCACTAGATAAATCACATTTAATTATAGTAATAGTACTACCTACATCAAGTTCTTTTTCTTAACTCTATAGCCTTCTCTTCACTAGTATTGTAACAAATTACTAAATTACACCCCCTACTAGCTAAATACTTTGAAATGGTTTTTCCTAAACCACTAGCACCACCAGTTATTAAAACTGTTTTTATTATCCATAACCGCACTTCCTTTTTTAATAAATTATATATTATCTAACTTTACTTTTCAAGAAAAGAACCCTTAGGCTCTTGATGAATACTTACCATCTGCTGTTGTAACTAAGATCTTTTCACCTTGTTCAATAAACATAGGAACCTTAACAACTAATCCAGTTTCAACAGTAGCATCTTTAAGTGCATTATTTGTTGTATTACCTCTAACTGCAGGTTCAGTTTCAACTACAGTAAATTCAACTTTATCTGGTAAAAGTCTATTCCAAGTAGTTCTCCTTCATAAAGGATAACATACACATTCATATTTTCAATTAGGTAATTTTTATTATCACCAATTTGATCAGCACTTAATTCTAATTGTTCATAATTATCCATATTCATAAAGAAGTAAGTATCTCCTGTATTATATAGATATTGAACATTTTGTTTATTAATGTTTGCTCTTTCGAACTTAACATTTGTATTAAATGTCTTCTCTACAATACCACCAGTTCTCATATTTTTCTAAGTTTAGTCTTCATAAAAGCTGAACCCTTACCTGGTTTAACATGTAAAAATTCTACTACTTGATAGATTTGACCTTCTATCATTATAGTCATTCCATTTTTAATATCATTTACATTAATCATTTTTTTCTTCCACCTTTTCGTGTTGGTCTAACCTTAGTTTTAACTTTTCCCTTTTATTATCATGAATCATTTCAACTTTTGTATTACATCCAGATTGTAGTTCGAAAAATCTTTCCCAATCAATACTAGAATGTAAATTATCTTTTTCTATAAGGTACTTTCATATTAATCTCCTATTACTTCTTCTCTTTATGTTCTGTATGTTTTCTACATCTAGGACAATATTTGTTTAAGTTTAGACGGTCTGTTGTATTTTTTACATTTCTTTCATCTCTATAGTTTTCTTCACCACATACACTACAAACTAGTGTTTTATTTTGTCTATTTCCTACTTTTGCCATGTTATCCCTCCTTACGTCTATAGGTATTATATCAAAATATCAAAAAAAAGCAAAGTTTTTTGCCTTTTTCTTTATTTTTATGGATTTAATCCAAAATATGCATCAGTTGCTCTCTTAGTAATTCTTAGTGTAACTAAACTAGCATGGTCAGTAGAAGTATCAGGGTCTTGATGAATTTGGAGATACTACTGTAATTGACATTCTAGGATTATCACTTGAGCATACCCAATAAAGTTAGAAGTAATTGTTTCTTTATCAATAACTCCATCATTATCAGTATCTATGAAACTTTGAGAAGTTCCGGTCTTACCAGCTGGAGAATAAGCTGTATTCATATATCCTCTACCATAACCATCACTACGATTAACAACTGCATAAAATCCTTCTCTAACTCTTTTGCATGTATTCTTCTTTGGTATCAATTTTATTTAAAACTTTCGGTTTAACTCCATGAATTGTTTTACCAAGTTTCTCATCATTAGTTGATTCATGAACTTCTTTTTTTAACAAATGAGGTTCTATCCTACTACCACTATTAGCAATAGTCGAAATATATTGTGAAAGTTGAATTGGAGTATATGTTTCATATTGTCCAATAACAAAATCAAGTAAATTACCCGCTTGAGTATCACGACTTGCTCCATAACCTAAACTTTCAACTGGTAAATCTATACCTGTTTTAACACCAAGTCCAAATGAATGATACATGTTACGATAAGAATCAAATGCACTTTGAACCAAAGGAAGTCCCATTCCCCTTTTATACTCGTATCCCGCAACACGCATAGCTGTTTTAAATTGATAAACGTTACTAGATTTAGCTAATGCTGTAATATCATCAATTCTTCCTAATGTATGAGAAGAACACTTTTCATTAGTACCCTTAATTTTAATACATTCATCAACTTTATATTCCCCTATTTTAACAGCACCAGTATTATATCCTACTAACATAGATGCACCCTTTACAACAGAACCAGGTGTTACTGGAGACGTTAAAACACTAGAAGTATTATCTACTATCGTACCATTTACAATTTGCTTAGATGCCATAGCTAACACTTCACCTGTTTGAGGATCCTGTATGATTGCTGAAGAATGATCATAGTACTGTGTATTAGCTTCACTCTTTGCCTTTTTGTAACTTCGTCAGTAAGTATTTCTTCAAGTTGTTGTTGGAAATTTATATCAATAGTTAAAACTATATCATTACCACGTTTTCCCTCAGAAACCAATTTTAATTCATTACTATTAATAACTTCATATACAGCCTTAGTTCCTCTAAGATATGTTTCATATTGTTTCTCAATATAACTAATTCCAACTCTATCATTTAATGAATATCCCTGTTTTAAATAATATTCCTTTTCTTCAACAGGAAGTCCTTGAGAAGCAGATGAAACCTTACCAAGAATAGTTTTAAATGTATCTCCATAAGGATAAACTCTCTCCCAATCAAGTCTAGTATTAAAACCAGTTAATTCTTCATTATTTTCAGAAATATATGCATATTTTCATCTGTAACATCACCTGTACGAATTGTCTTTTCATCATAAGCATAACCTTTTATTCATTAGGTAATATAAATAAGCAGCTTTATTATCAGAATCATTCATAGAATTAATCTCATCATCAGTAATACGTTCTATCTTTAAATTCTTAATATCAGTCGCATCTAATTTCTTTTTTTTTAATTTTTCCCATTCACTATCTTTAATTTTACTTTTTGGCAATCTTAGGGTGAATTTCTACATAAAAATTCTCTTTTTAGCCCTACTAGTTAATTTTGATAAATCTAAATTTAAATGAGGACTAACTTTTATAAGCAAGCTTAACTTCCTCACTACTAGACACTTTTTACTCTTTGTATAATAAATTGTCTTAACCGCAATATTATCAACTAATATATTATGATTTCTATCATAAATCCTACCACGAGGAGCACTACTACCTTCAACAGTATTATAAGAAAGTTTATCTAATTTTTTCTTATATTTAGAAGAGTCAACAATCATTACAATATAAAGTTTTACAAATAAAATTATAAATAGTAAAGCAACTACAAATAAAATTCCAACTATTCTTCTTTTGTTTCTATTTCATCTAATAATGGACTCTTTTTCTTATTTAATTTCTTTCTCATAATAACTGCCTCCTTCTACTTATATTTTATCACATAATTAAAAACTTATTTCATATATTTTTAGTGGTGATGCTTATTTATAAAAAAATTATTGAAAATTATGTAAAAACAACTCTATCTCCAGAAATAATTATAGATTATGCATATAAAAAATAATTTTATGCTTTCATCTAGAGACTCTATTATAATATATAATTTCATAAAAAGAAATTATAAATTTATATTAAATGGAGATGAATCATCTTTTAAAGACTTAGAACAACAACTAGATAAAGATTTATATAAAAAAATTAAAGAATTATACATGTATTATAAAAAGCAAGTTAACTTAAACTTGCTCTTTATTTTCTCAATTATATTATGGTCAAATTTTTTTATTTTTTAATCATTTCTATTTCATATTTATATGGAGGATATTCTCCTACATATGGTGTTTCTAATATCTTAGGAATATCAGATAATCGTTCATTATATATAATAGAAATCAATGTATCAAATCCTATTGTACCAAATCCTATATTTTCATGACGATCTTTATGAGAAGACTTTTCATTTTACTATCGTTTATATGAATACAATGCAAAAACTCTAAACCAACTATTTCATCAAAAAATAATTAAGTAACTTATCAAAATCAGTAAGATCATAACCAGCATCATTCATATGACATGTATCCATACATACACCAATACGTTCTTTATTATGAACTCCATTAATTATCTTTTTTATTTCATTAAAATTAGAACCTATCTCTGTACCTTTACCTGCCATAGTCTCTAATAAAATTGTAACATCACTATTATCTAAAATCATATTAAGACCAGTGATAATATTAGATATACCCTCATCGATACCTAATCCAACATGACTTCCTGGATGAAGTACCATATTCTTAATACCTAACTTACTACAACGTTCTATTTCTTCTTGTAAAAATCTTACGGAAAACATAAATTTATCTGGATCTTTATTATTAGCTAAATTAATTATATATGGTGCATGAACAATTACTTTTGAGTAATCTATATCTGTATCTTTCATTTTATTAAGTGCTAAAAGTGTTAACTCATCTGATATCTCACATCTTTTTAGTATTTTGTGGAGCACCAGTATAAAACATAAAGGTTGTTGAACCATATGATAAAGCTTCTTCCAAACTCCCTAAAATCTGTGTATCTTTTTAAAAACCAACATGACTTCCTATCAATAACATAAAATACCTCCAAACTATTTACATTATATCAAATATTTATAAGAAAAAAAAAAGAAGAAATCTTCTTTCTAAAATTTTTTATAATAATATTACAAGAAGTTGTCAATTAATTACTATAGAATTATGCTGTACAATATTGCGCACCTGTTGGTAATTTATTGGATGTTACACCACCCTTTTTATTTTTGATTGATCAACAGATGTTTCCGCTGTAATTTCAACAGTACCATTATTACCACCATCTTTTATAAAGATACTATATTCAAACTTTCCACCGTTATTTTTAACCATAACAAAACTATTTTTTAAATCAAATGCTTTTCCGTATGATGAGTTAAAACCACCTTTTTCTAACTTAATATCAGCTAATTTGATATATATAGTTCCACCTTCTTCTGGAAGAGTACACGTAGAACTATCATTTTTTAGCAGTAAAATCATCATTTAATAACATATATCTAGCTGAATCTATGTACGATTTTGCTGTATCTGCATATGTATTTTTTTAGAATTTTCAATATATTTAGTTACTTGAGGAATAGCAACTATCATCAAAATACCTAAAATAACAATAACTGCTAACAACTCAATTAAAGTAAATCCTTTTTTGAATTATTCTTCATTTTTAATATTGTTTTCATACTATCACCTACACTAACTTATATCATGTTTTTTTTCTTAAATCAATTATTATTTAACTTTTTTCTAACAAGACGCTGAATCTTTAACACCTGCAGATATTAATTTTGCAACATTATAAACAGTACCATCACTATTACTTATTAAACGACCTGGAAATTCAAATACCAAGGCTCCTTTTAGATTTTTAAAATACACTATCAGAACAGTCTAAAGGGAACACTAACAGTATAATAACTAGATTCATTTTTACAAGTTGCGTTAATCTGGTCACCATAAACACCATTATCTACAAAAATTAACTGGTATATTAAAAGAAGCACAGCTAGTATACTGTAAATTTGGTCCTATTCCTCTAATTTCAAAATTAACATAATCTTTATCACTAGGGTTTCTACACTTTGACTTGCCAAAAACCAATTTTCAATAGCTCCACAAAATTTTTTTTTATCAACTTTTTAGATCAATTGTAACAGACTCATTGTAAGAAGGTCTGGTATCACTCCCTGCTATACTACCACCTGTACTACCTGATATACTTCCACCAAGTACCACCACTATTACTAGAACCACTTTTAGATATACCTTAGCAAGTACCAAAACTAGTTTTACTTTTTGTTATCAGTTTAGATAAATCTTTTTATATAAAATTATCTTTTACTTATTTCAGAAATACCAAAAATAATTTTTATTGTCCTTATTTTCAATTAATTGAACAAGTAATTAATTACAGATCCGCAAGAAGTGAATGTATTTTCAACCTTACATATGATTTTTTTTTCCAAGTCATATTTACCACCATTGGGTGCTTTTCCATTTTCAGTTGAAAATTCATTAGTTCCCCAAATCAGAAATATAAAAGCAATTAACACCATTAGTACCAGGTTTATTACTTGAACTAGAATTAACCTTATATTCAGCCAAAAGAAACCATTCGCTTAGCATCTTCCAAATATGTTTTATTTTTTATTTTTTTCAGAAACACCAACAACATTTGGAACTGCGATTAAAGCCAAAATAGCTAAAATAGATATCGTTGCAATTAATTCAATCAAAGTAAAACCACTATCATTCAATGGACGACTTACAAATCTTAAATCATTTCTATCAAAATCTTTATTTTCATAATTAAACATCAAACTATCTTGTTTATTTATTATTTCTTGATTTTCTAGATAACGATTGTTTACATATAAAATTAGAAACGGAATTACTTTTCTTTTCCTGAATTTGTTTAACAGTAGACATTAATTTAGTTTTTTCTTGGTATCAACAATTTTCTTTATATCTTTACCATTAAATAATACTTTTTCTATTTTCACTTCATAATCACGTTTATTACTAGCATAACTAAATAATACTTTTTTTTTCTAAATCACTCAATTTTGTTTTAGGAACCAATCGTCCATCTTTAACACATAAAGATATGTTTTTTATAAGATAATTATTTGTTTTTTTAGTTTTACACTTATACCTTTTATTTCTAACATTTATTATCACCTACTATACACAATTTTATCAAATTTATAATAAGATGTCATCAATCAAAATAAAAATCACTTGTTAATTACTACTATAATTTCATTTTGCCACACCAGTGGAAATAGAAGTTGCTTGATTTGATATATCAGTATTTAATTTATAAAATACTCCTGCTGGAAAATCAGTACTATCGGTCCCTTACTTCCCATAAATCTAGCATCTTGACAACTAACTTCAAACTCCGCAACTGCTGTTATAAGCATAGGATTAGAGCCAGTATTATCAAGAACTATATTACTAGTACTAACAACAGTATCCCCTATTTTTAAATCAGCTGTTTTACCTGAACCAAAACTAGCAGGATAATAACTAGGTTTAAATTTAAAAAAGTAAAAGGAAGCTTTTGGTGTGCTTATACAAGCAGAAGTGTTTTTCATAGCATTAGAATAACCAACTATACTACTCGCCGCATTAAAATCTTCATTAATAGATGGCTCAGGATAAGTTACCTCACTAGATGTTTCCCCAGTACCAGAATCTTGTGAATCAGAAGTCACCTTTTTTTTCCATTACAGTCAGAGAATGAAGATAAAGGTTTCGTTTACTTACTAAACTAGAAGGATTACCTGTTTTATATAATGTATCTTTTGCTATATTTTGAACACCAAAATAACTATTTTCTTTCTGTTCAACCAATTGAACGGAATATTTTAATTCATAAAAGCCACTAGATACACCATTTGAATAATATTCTTCATCTTTTGTAACTCTTTACATAAGACTTATTTGTTAAATAAGTACCTCCATTAGAGCTTTTCCTTGACCATTCGTTGATAAATCAAAATCATCTAAATAAATACAAACAGCACCACAAGAACCTGATGGTTTATATTTAGACTCAGAACTAACTTTATACTCAGCTAAAGATATCATTCTTTTAGCATCTTCAACATAAGTTTTCTCTTTACTCTTCTCAGTAACACCAACAACATTAGAACTGCCATTAATGCTAGTACTGCTAAAATCGATATAGTAGCTATTAATTCAACCAAAGTAAAACCATTATCTGTAAGTGGTTTTCCAATAAATTTAAGAGTTTTACTATCAAATTTTTGTTTTCTCATAATCAATAATTAAACTATCTTCCTCTTTAAGCATATTTTTCATTTCTTTTTAGCAAAAAAATTTGTTTTCCGACATTCTTTTGAGAAGGATTTTTTTATATACACAATTGGAAATTGTATCATTTTTAATTTCTTGTAATTTTTTAACAGTTGATATTAATTTATTTTTTCTCTTTTTTGTTAGATATTTCATTGATATTTTTACCATTATATAATATTTCACCAAATTCTATTTCATAATCATATCTATTTTTTTTAATCAAATAAAATTTGTTTTTCAGCATTGCTTAATTCTGTTTCTGGTACTAATCGCCCATTTTTTACATATAAAAGATATATTTCGTATGAGATAATTATTTGTACTTTTTTTAACTTAACACTTACATTCTTTTATTTCCAACATCTACTATCACCTATTATAGTGTAACAGATTTACAATAAAATGTCATTAGACAATAAAAAATAATATCTTCAATAATTCATTTATATTATTTTTTTTAAATTTTCTTTTTTCTTTCAATATTGGTAAAGACAAATCATCAGAAAATATAGAATCATATCTAAATATAGCAAATCCTCCATATCTAGTAGCATTTCTACTGAGAATTACTTGTCTCATAATAATATCATCTTCATCACACCACTCATTAATACCACCTTTTGCATACTTATCTTGTTGATTTACTTTATAAAAAGCAAGTGCTGGCATAAGTAATATTTATTATTCTTAATTAAATCATTCCACTCTGCTAAAACCTGATAAAATGGTTTGCACCTCATTATTAAAGCCATAATATATTTGGGGCATTAAATAATCTACATATCCATCTTCACTTCCCCATTTCTTAACATCAGCAAAATTCTTACTATAATTATTAGAAATATTTCCTTCTGGACTTATTCCAAATAAAACATTATGTTTCTTAGTAACATCATGTACCCTCTTTACTAAATCATTAACTTGCACAACGCTTAATAAAATACGCTAAAACATCATATCCAGGTGTTATCCCTTCACTACTAGACACACCTCCTTCACTAATTTGAACCAAGGAAATAACTTAGATTCGTAGATAGCATCAGAAAAAACTTCAACTCTGTAAGATTAACATATAAATTTATATTCATCTAATGTACTTACAATGTTATCTACACTCTTTTTACTATCAGATACATTTGTATTTTTAACATACTTTTGTAATTCTATATAACTAAAAAAACAGCTTTTTCTCTTTAACTACTTCTACTTTTCTCTCACTTTTTTCTTTATTAGGTATTAAAAGAGTATACAAAAAAAGAATTAGCACTATTAATATTAATTTTTTCATATTATCACCAATACTAATATATACTAATTCTTTTAAATATTTTGTCTATTTAACGTTCTCATTTTCAATAAAAATAAATGCTTATTTTTATAGAATGCATAAAAACTTGTTTTTACAAACATTATTATCTTTTAATCTTTTATTTAACCATTCCTCATCTTTACCAATTTGAACTAAAGTTTCTTTATCTACTTTCCCATCTAATATAACTGGTAAAGGACCAACATGATCCTTATCTTTTTAAAAATGAAAAGTTTACCATGATATAAAATAGCATAATCTACTTCTTCTAAACTTTTTATATTCTTTTTCTAATTGTGTCCAACAAATCATCTAAAATTATATCTTTTGATTTAACATCCTCTTCAAGGCTTACTTTTTTCCCTATTAATAATAATAGATGGTTCTCCTCTATCTTTTCTCTTATATCCGGACTTTGAAGATATTTTTGCCAGTTATTATTTGAAATAATAACAAGAGCACAAATAGGTACACTAATGATATAAATACATTAGATTTTATTTGATCCAGTACCATAGCCAACCCTTTCAGCTATTAAAATAGAAACTATCAAAAATCCATAATTGATAAATCTCCAATTTCTTTTTCCATAAACTCAGTAAGGCTACAATAGCATTACAAAATAAAAATAAGATTGTTCTATATAAAACAACCAAAGATATCCATTAAATCACCTCTCTATTATTATGAATAATAGTATATTTTTTTATACATTAACATAATATCTAGTGGAGGATTATTAGAATATTAAAAAACTTTTTAAAACATTTTTAGTAAGAACAATTGTAATTTTTTTGAACTTATTCTTTATTTCTACTCTATACTATTTTAATATTTTATCAACTAGTATAGTAAATTATTTAAGACCATTATCTATTTTAATTATCTTGTTTATATATCAAGTTATAGACTTGGTAAAAAATTAGAAAAAGAACGGATATCTAGAAGGTTTAAAACTAGGTGGTACCACAATCATACTATTTCTAATTATCTCAATAATATTTTTCAGAAGTTATTTTAAGATAAGATTAGTTTTATATTATATTATTTTACTAATAACTTCTATTCTAGGAAGTATGATTGGTATTAACAAAGAAAAAAATAAGCTAAAACAAAATCCAGCTTATTTTATTTTGAACTAGAAAATTGCTTTTTAATAGTCCAAAGGATACAACCATCATAATAATACTAGCCATTAATACCTGAGTACTATTGCTAAAAAAAGATTTCTTTTTATCCATATCAAGAACTGACGCTATTAAACAACCTGTAAAAAGCACCAGTTCCTGGTAATGGTATACCTACAAATAAAGTTAAACCAA
>VOFC01003073.1_pt1 | contig 11326 bp, 14 predicted proteins | sample 5384161 | NCBI WGS metagenome assembly VOFC01 (sample SAMN12384722, study PRJNA508395) | human gut metagenome | isolation source: healthy gut B | host: Homo sapiens | reverse complement strand
GGGGTATAATGCGCTTGCTTCGCTTGCCCGAATTTTTCGAGGTGTCCGCCGACTACTTATCTCGAAATTGAACCGTCCCCTGCAAAAGCGAGCGACGACCCTCTTCGCCCATCAGAAGACGGCGGGTTTGATCTGCGACGGCTCGCCGCTGGAGGGCGAGGAGGCTGATCTGACGTTATGTATCAGCCTGCCGAGGAGCAGCGGGAGGATATTTTTTGACCTTCGTTCATCTCAAATATCGAAAGCACGTCGAACGGAAAAAAAGAGTCTATTTACTGGACGTATCACAAACGGCAGCTCAGAACAAAAAAGCGGCCTGCCGAGGACGCTGAAGCCCAAGGTGGAACCGCTGATTTTTTGCGCTGTTTTGATTTAGTTGTAAATCTGTTTTCTGTCCCATTGATGAAGCGGCGAAAACCGAGGGTCGAAAAGCCCGAAAACCCTTGAAAACAGGGCAATGGGACACAGTCCCATCGGTTTTGCAGATTTGTCCCATTGCCGATCCGCGCCGAAAAGCCCTGTTTTCCTGAAAATTCGCACGTGTCCTAACGCCCGTTAGCATCGCTTGCTCCCCTCTTGCAATCCGCTGCCGCGTCGTTGCTAATAGCAGCATGAGCCGCGAAGTCCCCGTCCTTTTGGTCTGGTTGCTGGGATTCCGACGGGGCCGAGCGGCTCATACCATCTTAAAGCCTCAGAAATGCCGTTATACGGGCGTTTCAGGGGCTTTTTGTATTCTGCGTATGCGTGTGCCTCGCCGCGCCGCCGCCGTTGTGCGGCCTCGTGGGCGTGAAAAAAGCGCCGACCGCCGCCGACGCATCCTCATCTCAAGATTGATAATTCCCGGCTCCATCCCGCGCCGAAAGTCGCCGTTTCCCGCGTATTTCAAGGGGTTTTCCGCCGTCTCCCCTTATCCCGCCCTATCCTGCATTTCTCAAATATCCTGTCTCCCCACATTCTTTTGTACGGGAAAAATAATATAACTATTTGCTGTAATCTTCGTAGCTCGTCAGTTTGGCATCATAGACGCTTTTTCTTAAGATGCCTTTTCTGAGCTGAAACTCAGTTCCATTTTCTTCCACAGACTGTATACGAAATCTTCATCTTCCCGATCTACATGAATGATAGAAGAAGCTGTCAGCGCTTTTGTCTGTACTCCCACAAAAAGTCAGCTAGTTCGCAAGAGGTTCGTGTCTTCCCTGGCCTTATGCAGCTGGTTAATAAGTGATCAGGTAAAAATACCAAGGCTGCCGAGACAAAATAAGGGGCTGCATATATAAAGATTCAGTGTGCTCAAATAAGAACTGTTTAGATTCTGCACAACCAATCTGAAATTCATCATTCAAGTTTTGACATAATCAATCAAAAATACAAGTATAAGTACTTCTGTTTTCAAAGACCTGATGTGGGTGCCGAAGTGCAATTTTTTTAACATTTTTATGAGCTGAGAGAAGTCCTCTAATTCAGCACCAGATTGGATGTTCATGAATTTATGGGGAACAATATAGCCTAAAACACCGGTATCTTTTAAAAGTGAAAGAGCTCTTTCAATAAACAAATAATACTTATCTAATGTCTCCGTAACTGCAGTTACATCCAGAAAGTGATTACCTTGTAAAAGCATATTCCTCCGGCGAGTAGTGAACCATGTTCCTGCACTTCTGATATAGAGGGTTGCCTATAATGGCATCAAACTTTCCTGCTGGAAACTCGTGGTTCCAATCAAACATCCGCAACTTGTTCATCAAATTAGATTTTGATAAATTGTACGGTTGTAACGAGCATAGCTTGTATCAACCAAACTGTTTCCAAGTTTGGATATTCTCGTCCAAATTAGGTAAAACTGGTTGTGCGTTCTTACATGGTACGCATCTAATTCTTCCGCTGAAGAATCCTCCAATACTTTTTGCACAGCAAACTGAATTTTTGTCACTTCACCTCGTCATGATGGATCAATATCTTAGCCAAAAAATTAGATTTTTCAGAATGTCTCTTCTGTTCATAAGAAAGAAAAAGTGCTCGAGGTCCCAGGAAGTTGATACAGGCTACCATTTTGCAGAGATTCTTCCAATTTATTTTTTGGCGTAAATATTCACGCCGTGAAAATTCACCACATACTCAAATGCAGACAGCAAAAGTTGCTGATCCACAACAAATATCAGCAATGATAATTTGCCACTTCTTCTGGTGTCTTCCCCGCATATAACCGGGCCGTTCTCAAGGTTTCATTCACGATAATGTCGGTAATATTTTTCGAGTATTAACAGTTCCTTGAGCATCTACCACTTCGGGGTTTTTTAACAGAGATAACTTGACCGTTGGCCTCAATTTCCAGGGTTTCAGCTAAGAATAGTTCATAGATCTGACCGATAATATAGGATCTACAACTCCAAATTCATAAGAATTATTCGGATAATACAAGCTCTGGAAAATATCAATGATGACAGCATCAGAAATAATCAGCCGATCTTCATCCAGCATCTCAAATAATCCAGAATCATATTTTTGGTCAGCAACCGCAAACGAATCTTTTTAACTCTTGATATGTCGTAATTTTCCTTAGTGATTCGTAATTTTCAAGACTTTTATCTTCACAAATACGCAAGAAAATAGATCGATTCAAAATTCTCTGGACAAAAATATTATGTGGTAACAGCATCGACATTGGGATTGTTCCTCACAACATCGCTACCTAATTGATTTCTCCATCCGCGAATTTGATCCAGAAAATAAGCATCGAAAGGTTCTCTGCGCATTGCACCACGGACATTACCGAAGATTCGCTGGAAATCTCCGTTTAAGACCGACTCTTTCGAGAGCAACGAGTAATTTCCTCAAACTTATCTTCATACTCTGTGTAATGATAGTGTGCATAAGTGCGGGTGCCAATTTCATCGCCTTCAACTGGGCGTACTGTACAATCATATATAAATAAATCTGTGAAATTAGTAAGGACAGATATTTTTAAGGTTTCCGCCCATCCATAGCGTCATGTAACTGGAAAGATGGTGCTCGGTCAACAGTGATGTTTACAGAAGGTTTTTCGTCTCTAAAAAGAAAAAGTATTTCTGTTCCGACTTTGAAGGAATAATCAGGCTTTTTGCTCCTATGTGCACCATTTTCTTCAACCAAAACAGTAGCTTCGTGAGTAACTTTCTAAATGCTGAGGCAATCCTGCTTCATTTAAAACATCCCACCCCAGCAGTTGAAAGAACGGGTTCACGAAATCTACCTCACTTGGGTTTCGTTATATGTCGCTTGTTGATACTGGTCAAAATTACTGTTGTATATGCCCCAAATTTCTTAATTGATTCTGGGCTGCAACCAAGTTTTTGCATTAGGGCATTGTCACGACCCTCTTTCTCTCTCAGGAACAATTCAAAATATCATCTACCCGCAGTTCAATGCCAAGCATATTTTTTCAATGTTTTCTGTTGAGATATACCATCTTTTGAGACACCTGCCATTCTTTCAATTGAACATTGATTTTTTATCTATCAATAAATGAAAAATCTCTTTGAGACTACACCTGCCATATATTTCAATTGAACATTGGAAATTTTTTTATCTATCAAAATGAAAAGCTTTTTATCGTAACAAACTGCCATACCGCACCTCCTCATAATCAAATGTATTTGATTTTACTCACACTCGTGATTTTTATCAAGTGTAAATATACTTTATGTGTATGATAACGGTCATAAGTAATTGCGTAATATATACCTTTGGTGCTGGTAAGTGGTTAGATACTTCACCGGCTCCCTGGCACAGCTGGCTGGCAGCCAGCGCGTAGGCAATCAGGTATCCCCTTGCTCGTCGAAAAGATGTCAGTGATGTTTGGTAGATACTGTTTTCATGAACACCTTCACCACTTTCCGAATTTTCTTCATCTCTTGAAATAAAAGCATGGCAATTTTTAGGAGGACCAGACGATACCACTGTTCATCCCGGGTGCGCTTTCCCATTTCTTTGATTCTACACCTTGATTTCTTCTCTGGACACCATTTTGGGCCAGCGCCCGGCCAAACAAATGCCACCGCCAGATCGTGCCGGTCAATCACCGCTTCGCGCTGCGGAGCTTATCGAAGCTTCCTATTTTTCTAAATGCTCCAGTTCGTTGGTGTGCGGCTTTCCACGGACTGACTTTCATATTCAGAACGTTCCAACATAACTTTAGAGAGAAAACGGAACGGCATGGGGTTCTATTTGTTCCATTTTCTGAACAGCAACCTGTTGTTTTTGAATATTCTCAATTTTTCTTTTTCCAGAAGCTGCCTGTTGCTCTTTCTGCTGCGTTTGTGCTGTGAGTTGTTCCAATCGCTCCCTGTTCCCGTTCCACCTTGAACTGCGTCACGGTCAAATGCTCTTCTCTTGGAACTGCCCACCTTCTCACGCTCCACATCAAGAATATCCGGCATTGCGCATGGCCTGGAAAAATCGTCCTGGAGGACGCTGTAAGACTTCCGCAGCACCGGCTTGCCATTCTTCTGGAGAATACTAAGGCGCTCCCTGTTCGTCAATGCCGGTTTAGACAGCCATTTTTACTGCTGCTCACCTGCATAATCGTTTCCTTTGACAGTTCCACAAGTGATTTTCTTTTTGCACCTCTTGGACCAGAGAATCTGCTTCTCCACAACCGGAACATAGACCACATGGAGATGATAGTGGAACACATCCTGCCCAAGTGCTTCGGACATAGCCCGGTTACGCTCATCGGCGTGCATAACAGCGGAGAGAATATACTGTTCGCCGCGATCTCCCTATGGCAGCTTTGTAAGCGTCCTCATAAAATCGTTTGGCAAACTCATACCCACCATGGTTATAGAAATAGGCGGAGTTTACATCAAAAATCAATTCCCCGTAGAGGTTGGCGTCTGATTTCCAGACCACGGGTGGAGATATACCATCCTTTTCCATCTGGCAAACATCTCTGCATATCCGGCGGTAGGTTTCTTAAAATGGATGTTCTGAGGGGTGCGTTCTGGTATAATATCTGGGTTGGTATAGGATTCCTTTTCTCGTTCGTTGTGCCGCTGGGCATTTCCGATTTTGGCGGCAGTCAGGTTTACGTTTCTTGCACTGGTACGGTCAATCCCGTCGTTTCTCGCCATAGAGCTCCTTTCACGTTTGTACGGCCTGCGGGGGCGGGGCGCACTTCCTGCGGAAGTGTAATAACCCACTATGACACTTTCATCCTGCGGCTGTAAAGTATCATGGGCTCTCCGAGGGGGATGCGGCTCCTGCGGGAGCCTCCCTGACTTGCGTGTGCTATCCACACAGCAAGTCAGGTGTGTCCGGCATCCTTGCTTCTGCAAGCAATCCTGCCGCCCACGGTTCGGGAAAATCCACCGGATTCTCCCGAACCATCCATCTCCAAATCTGCGGGATTTTTTCGATGGGGACGGTGGTGCGATACCAGTATAAATCTCTGTGCAGGAAATGCAATAAATGCAGAAAATTCCGGTTTCATGCTGCGGGGTTCTGATGATTTTCACATCGGCAGGTCTGCCCACCGACTGGCGTTCCGGTTCTTCCAGCCAGATGTATCCATGCCCTCCAGCAGTTCCAAAGTCGGAAAAAATCTCCTCCGTTTTCTTAAAAACTTTCCTCGGCACATCTGAAAAAGCTCCGAACGCTTGATCACCGATACATTCTTCTTTTCAGCTTTGCCAAGACAAATTTGGCTTTCTGGATGCTCAAGTCAGTGCCCATCATGGAATAGGCGTAGGTGGAATGAGCCAGAAAGTATTTGCCGATCTGAATCGCCTTGCTCATCGTAGAAGCTGTCACTTCTGCTTTGTCATCTTCCATATCAGCACAATGCAGCAGTCCCCGCAATCCGGAGTACGGCACCGATATATTTGCTTGCCCAATCGGAAATTGCCGCCCCTCGCCAACCAGAAACTTCTCATGTTCCTGAAAATAATCAGCCATCAGGTCAAAGGCTTTTTCTGAAAGGTGTACTGTCTGGGCATCCCACCAATCGGCAGAGCCATCAGGCGAAAAATCAAGCTGCGGTAAGCGGCGGTTACCTTCGGGCGGAATCGGCTGGGTGCGAAAGACCCGGCTGCCAATTCTGGACGGCAGGGATGCATACAGGAAGCGGGCAATCAAGCCCCGCCCGGTCATGGTAGTATTGACATGATTTCATCCAGCACACTGGGCTGAATAGAGAGGATGGTTGACAGTGCCGGGTGCATGATGCACTCTGCTTCACGGGTCATTCGATCCACATAAATGGCATCTCCACAATGACCTTTCATCCAGACATCAATGTTGGATTTGTTGGAATACCGTCCTGCCATGATGTCAAAGATACCGCCCTCCGTGGAGATCACGGAGAACACTCCATTGTTAGCCGCCATCAAGCTGGTCAGAGCTTCACTGGAACAATCGTCCGCAAAAAAAGCGAACCGGCTTTAGTTCTGGAGTTTCTTCCAGCTGCTCCTGAAGCTGCCGCAGCTCCAACTCCATTTCCCGGCTTTCCTTGCGCTCCAGCTTCTTTTGCAGACCGGAGATCTGGTGCTCCAGAGATTCCCGTTGCAAATGGTTTTCCCGTATTTCCATGCTGTGCGCCTTGTTATATTCCTGCTCATACTCATAGAGGAATGTGGTCATATCCCGCATGACGCTGGACTTTCGCTCCCCCCTGGAGCAGCGATCACTACTGTGTATAGACTTAAGGGCTCGAAGTATCCCGGCGTTCCCTCTATCTTGTATTTCCCTTGTAAGCAGGTTGCCAGCACATCCAGGCTGATCACCGCAGCCATATCAGGGGCAGTCTGACTGTGTTCAGCTACCGCACTCACATAATTCGAATCACATCCGGGAGAGCGTCTACCGGAAATGCAGGCAGATCACTCCACTGTGGCGTCAGCGGAACAATAGGTTGAAAAACCGGTGACGGCTCCGCTTTTGGAGTGTAGATCTCCCGGCAATGCTCGATTGCCTTCTGAATGGTGATTGCACCATACGTTGTGCCGGATTGCTGCCGGTCCCATTTATCCCGCATCAATCCCGACTTCCGGAACATAGTGTCCATCTTGGCAGCATCCCGTCCTGTCCAAAAGGCGAGATGACTGCACAGTGCCAGATCTGCCTCTGATGGGGACGAATATCCCTCCAACGAACCGTTCCAAAGGGCTGTGAACGCTGCCCCATTCTTACTGCTTTTTGCCAGTTGCAGAAGCTGCTCCATGCTTAAATCAGAGTTTTTTGCATTTATTGCATTTTCTGCGCCTATGCTCTGGCTTGCGCATGAACTTGTCCAGTAACACTTGCAGCTCCTGGGTTCGGTCACCATACTCATAATCCTCACAGCGGTTGCCGGTCACGGTGACATATTTGTTGGTTGCTCCCGCCACATAAACCTCGATCCCGGCCTGATGATTCATAATGTAGAATCGCTTGGTATCATACTGAAAGCCTTTTGCCGAAAAGAGGATGTGCAGACCGTTGCCGCTGGGACTGTACTCGGTATAGCTGTGCATTAAGGCCACAATTTCTGCGGCGGTCTGGGTGTAATAGTTGCTGTCCGAAACGCAGTTGTCCAGGTCAATCGCACAGATGCCGTTGAAAATGCCAATTCCGATGCCATCATATCCGCTGGCCTGCACTGCTGTTTTATAAGGTACAAAGCTGGAAGGAACGTTGCTTTTTTTCGCTCCCAGGCCGGTTTCCGGCTGGTATGGCACCTTCGTTTTCCTCCCATTCCGTTCCTCGTACTTCCAGCAGCAGAACAGACCATTTTGTATGATGCTGTCTGGTAAAGCTGTCAAATTCTGTTCCTCCTTAAACAAGTGTTGAATTTGGCAGCTGTCGTGTTATAATATTCTTGCTGAGTGATAGTCACACGGCAGCTGCCGTTTGTACTGTCCGCCAAGAGTTCTCATCTGCCAGGATGAGGGCTCTTTTTATGCGGTTTCCGGCTGGAAGTATCCAATTTCCTCCCACACCTTTCTGTCGGGGCAGTAGTAGTTGTACTCGTTGGAGTTTTCCAGCTTGATCGCATAGCCGAATTTCAGGATTCCCTGCCGCAAACCAATGCGCACATACTGGGCATCCTTGTGCATGGCGGCTGCAATCTCGGTGATGGGGACATTGCGTCCAGTGAAGGGCGGAAGTTCGACATAAACTTTCTTCTCCATGTGAATGACCTCCTTATTGCCAATATACGAATTATCAGTTCGCATTTTTGATTATAAGCCATTCAAGGCTGCTTGTCAACACTAAATACGAAAAAATCATTCGTATTACGACCTTGTAATTCGCACAGCTTCGTGTTACAATACAGACGAGGTGATGACAATGCACAGCAACCCAGCTGAAATTGGCGAGAGAATCAAGGCAGCCCGCAAGGCGGCCCACTTGAGCCAAACAGAACTGGCACAGCGTCTGGACAAGACGATGCGCACAGTTCAAAAATACGAAAGCGGTGAAATTGAGCCATCCATAGCGATGATCAATGCCATCGCCAAAATCTTAAACATATCTCCGGCAGACCTGATTGGCTACCAGAAACCTGAAATCCAACTGGACAGCCTGGCTGATGAGATTGGAGTTGTTTACCAATTAAACAAGAAGGCTGGTATCCGGTTCGAGATCGACGTTCAGCGCCCGCCCCACAACGAAGAATGGTCCTGCTCCCTGAAATTCAAAGGGAAATGACCACTCCGCAGAGATGAATGATTCTCTGTGTCTGATTTTGGAAGAGTTCCGGGACGAGCGTGAAAAGCTAGAAACCTATTGGACTGATCAGGAATCCTTTGACCGCTGGATTGAAAAGGAACTGGCCTACTACGCAGATGCCAAGTTGCAGGACAAGGAAGTGGAAGTCCTTTCCGATTTGGAGCGCATTCAGCGGCGCAACGAACTGGATCGGCAGATGCTGGAGAAAATGAAAAAAGGCCGCCGAGGAAAACGGCGACCAGGAATAACAAAGGGTGTTGCATACCCTTTATCAAATTTAATTCAAACGCTGGGAGAAAGGAAGTTTGAAATTTTTTGAGATTACCCAACGGATATGGCAGCGTCAAGAAAATGCCCGGAAAGCGAAGAAGGCCCTATGCAGTGAGAAAAACGGTAGGGTGGCATGTTAATCCATGAAACAGGGAAAACCGTTCAAGAACAAGTCACCATCGGCTATGCGGCAACCAGAGCAGAGGGGCTGCAAATGCTGGCAGAGTACAACAACAATCCCTTTGACATCAAGGCATCCAAAGGCCACCTTCCAGGAGGTCTATGAACGCTGGTCAAAGGAGAAGTTCCCCACCATCTCCAAGTCAAATGTAAAAGGCTATGAGGCGTCCTATCGGGTGTGTGGAACACTTTATAACAAGGTGTTTCGGGATATCCGGCTGATGGACCTTCAATTTGTGGTGGACACCTGCGGGAAGAATTACCCCACTCTGAAAAAACTCAAGGGGCTGTTCAACCAGCTGTATGCCTACGCCATGAAAAACGACATCTGCAACAAGGATTATTCCGAGTTTGTGGATTTGAGCCGGTACAAGGATAAGAACCCCAACAAGCGTGACCGGAACAAGTTCACAAAGGAGCAGATTGCCCGCCTGTGGGAGCTTGCAGAGGACCCGTACTATCAGATCGTGCTGATGCTGATCTACAACGGTTGCCGCATCTCGGAGTTCCTCGACTTGAAGAAGGAAAATGTACATCTGGAAGAACAATACTTTGATGTGATTGCCAGCAAAACCGAAAACGGCCTGCGGAAAGTTCCTATTGCCGACAAGGTGCTGCCATTCTACAAAGCGTGGTACGAAGGTTCCCAGTGTGAATATCTGCTCCACACGCCAGATCAAAACACTTTGATTACAGGAACTACTACGACAGTTACTTCACGCCCCTGATGGAGCAGCTTGGATATGACCAGACGCCGCACTGTACCCGGCACACCTGCATCTCCATGCTGACAGAGGCCCATGTAGACCAAACCATGATCAAAAAGATTGTAGGACACTCCGGTGCCATGACGCTTACCGAACGTGTCTACACCCACCTGGATATTGAAACACTGGTGGAGGCAATCAACAAGATCTAAACTGGAAGAAGGAAAAGCCGTGCAACACAAAAAGCAGGAGATACGCTCCTTGCGGAACGATCTCCTGCTTCATAAGGCTTTTGTTTTCGCTTGCGCTTCTTGTTCCTTGTGTGCTCCCTACTTGCTCCTTACGAAGCAAAACGGAATACTTTCGAGGAACTCTCACAACTCCAAAACCATCCAATTTTCTGCAAAACAGCGTCCAAAGACGTACTGAGAAGCAGTGGAAATTATCTCTTAGGTAAAGTGAGATTAGCGCTTGCTGAACTGGGGCGCGCGACGTGCAGCCTTCAGGCCGTACTTCTTACGTTCCTTCATACGAGGATCGCGGGTCAGGAAGCCGGCCTTCTTCAGGAGGGGGCGGTTATCCTCGTACGCCAGCAGCAGGGCGCGGGCGATGCCGTGGCGCAGGGCGCCGGCCTGGCCGGAGACGCCGCCGCCGGCGACGGTAGCAACGATGTCCATCTTGCCGGCGTTGCCGGTGGCCTCCAGAGGCTGACGGACGACCATCTTCAGGGTCTCCAGGCCAAAGTACTCGTCAATGTCACGACCGTTGATGGTGATGGAACCAGTGCCGTTGGGGAACAGAGATGAACGCGGGCCACAGAGGACTTCCGACGGCCAGTACCATAGAAATAAGGCTTCTTAGACTGATACATTCTCTTTCTCCTCCTTAGACTCCGCAGGATGGGCTTCTGAGCCTGCTGCTCATGGGTGTCACCAGCGTAGATGTGCAGGCGCTTCAGGGAGTCCTTGGTCACGGTGTTCCGGGGCATCATGCCGCGCACAGCCACGCGCATCGCAAGCTCGGGCTTCTCCTGCATGAGGATGCGATACTTGGTTCTTTTTCAAGTAATACAACAAGAAGATGGATTTTGCTTTGGTATAGATAGTGTATTACTTTCTGATTTTGCAAAAAGATATAAAAAAAGAAGCAGTAGGATTAGATTTAGGTACAGGCACAGGAATATTGGGCATACTTTTATGTGGAAAAACAGAGCTCAGTAAAATATATGGAATAGAGATACAAGAACAAGTAGCAGAAATGGCAAAAAGAAGTATTCAATTAAATGGGTTAGAAAGTAGATTTGAAATAATAAATAAAAAATATAAAAAGAATTAGATAATATATTTGAAAAGAACAGTTTTGATTTTATTGTTACAAATCCTCCATATAAAAATTAAACACAGGAAAAATTAATGAAAAAGATAAAAAAATAATATCTAGACATGAAGTAACAGCAACATTAACAGATTTTATAAATATAAGCT
>VOFC01005537.1_pt1 | contig 11333 bp, 23 predicted proteins | sample 5384161 | NCBI WGS metagenome assembly VOFC01 (sample SAMN12384722, study PRJNA508395) | human gut metagenome | isolation source: healthy gut B | host: Homo sapiens | reverse complement strand
ATGAGAGTATGGTTAAAAAAGTATGAAAAGGCAATTATAGATATTAAAGAGATAAAAAAGATTAGTTAATTCCTATAGATTTAAAGATGAGTTTGATAAAATGTTTTTTGAATTCTGTTGATGAGCATATTATAGAAATGAAAAAAAAACTTTAGAATTATTAAGTTTTAGTAGTTATAATTCCTATAGAAAAGATATAAACAACTGTGTTATATGTCATAATGATTTAGCAGAGCATAATTTTTTAATATCAAATCAAGGTATGTATTTATTAGATTTTGATTATTGCAGTATAGATTTAAAGGTTATTGATTTGGCAGATTTAATATTAAAGGGAATAAAAATGTGGCTTTTTAATTTTGAAAAAGCTATTGATGTAATAAAAAAGTTATAATTCTATAGAACCATTAAATACTGAGGATTTTAAACTACTTTATATATTAATTCTTTTCCCAAGAGATTTTTATACTATAGTAAGTGATTATTATCATAAAAATAAAGAATGGGATAAAGAGGTTTTTTTTTAATAGATTTCAAAATAAACTAGATAATGAGGAGTTTAGAAAAGAATTTTTTAAAAACTATAAAAAGAGAATTAAAAAGAAAAAATTTTTGCAGCAAGGGGTTACAAAAATTTTATCTTTAGGAAAGTTAAATTCCTTTGATATATCGTTTTTTGAAAAATTTTGAAACTGTTATTATTCCATCACAACTGTTTATTATTGATGGTAATTCTTCATTAAATATTTTTAAATATTTATCACTAACTGTTTGTGGCATTTTTAGTGGAATTATATCATGGAGAGTTATTACTTTTTGCAATTTATCTTAGGTGATACCTACACCATTTTGAGGAACATGATATAATTCTATATTCTTGTTATCTAATATATTTGGTACATGTACCTGATCCCAAAAATTTTCTTCAAGATTTGCATTTATTGATTCTATTTTAAAGTTATTTTTGAAATTATCAAGGAGAGAACATTTTGGCAAAAATATAAGATAATCATTATGACTAGAAGATTTATTTAATGAATCTAAAAGCTCATGAGTATAAGTTCCTATACCAGTTCCTCTATACCATTTTGCGGCTCTGCCGTCTATGCCGATTTTCATGATATATCCTTTATTAGTGCTGTCATTTTATTATATTAATTTAAGGTTATTTTTTGTTAATAAAAGAAATGAGGTCCACATATAAATAATAAAGGAGGTGGGCACAATGATGAGAGAATTTGAGATAGAAAGACAATTTGATATTAAGATTGAGACAATTAAAGCAAACAAAGGAATATACTATTTAAAAACTAATAAAGGTGAAAGATGCTTAAAAAGAATTAATTATGGCCCTCAAAAAATTATTATTTGTATATGGTGCTAAGGAGCATTTAATTAAAAATGGTTTTGATAAGATTGATAGATATTACTTAAATATAGATGGAGAGCCTTATGCACTTGTTAATGAAGATTTATATACATTATCAAAATGGTTGATGGAAGAGAATGTGACTTTCATAATATTGAGGAAGTAAAATGGCAGCTAGAACATTAGCAGTCATTTCATGAAGCATCAAAGGGATATGATCCACCTGAAAATTCAAAATTAAAAAGTGATTTAGGTAGATGGACACATTTAATGGAAAAAAAATAAAATCATTAGATAAGATGAAGGATATGACTAGAAAAAAAGAATAATAAAAAAAGTGATTTTGATTTGATTTATATTAAAATCTATGGAATTTTATAAGGAAATAGCCAAAAAAAGCATTAGAAACTTTAGAGCAATCATCCTATTATGAATTATGTGCAAAGCAGAAGAACAAAAAAGTGTTTTGTCATCATGATTTTACTTATCATAATATACTATTTAATGATAATAACAATGTAAATGTTATTGATTTTTGATTATTGTAAAGCGTGAAGTAAGAACTTTTGATATATCAAATTTTATGATAAAGGTTTTAAAAGAGTAGATTGGGATATTGATTTTGCAAAAGATATATTAGAAGCTTATCAATCTGTATCAAAACTTAACAAAGAAGAATATAAAGTTTTATATGCATATCTTCAATTTCCACAAAGATATTGGAGACTTGCTAATAGGTATTATTATAATGAGGTAAACTGGGGACAAAAATACTTTTTGCAGGAAAACTTAAGGCAATAATAGATGAAAAGGAAAAGTATTTAGACTTTCTTAATAAATTTAGTAAAAAGTATAATTTAGCATAAGTGTTTATTTTTTTTTATAACATGGAACTTAAAAAATTTTTAATCATAAGATATTAATAACAATGTAAATATGAGGGTGAACATTGTTATGCTTAGTAAAAAGCTTAACAATAAAAGATGAAAATAGGTGATTTAGTCGTTAGAAAGTCTTATGATATGGATATTACCTTTAAAATAATGGACATTAAAGAGGAAGAAGGAGAAAAAAAGTATATACTAAAAGGAATAAGCATAAGGATAATAGCAGATTCTAAGGAAGATGATTTAGAAGAAGTTAAAGAAAATTATGTTGGAGAACAGGAAAAGATACTTAATAGTAGAGTTAAAAAGTGCTATTAATAGAGCAATTTCAGTTCGTAAGGATGTTTTAAGTTCAAGGGGAAAAGCAGTAAGATAGAAGTGAAAAAATGAGCTTATGTTTGGTAGGCTGGAAGAATTCTTCATGTAGATGGAGATAAGGAATATATGGAAACTTGTTTAAAGGTATACAAACAACTTCATCTTGATGCTGTAGGAAAAGCAATACCAGAAAGGGAACAACCAAAGGTCATAGTTGACCTTGTAAAAAGAAATAAAACCAGATATAGTTGTTTTAACTGGTCATGATGGAGTATTAAAAAGGACAAATGATTATTTAGATTTAAATTGTTATAGAAATTCAAAATATTATATTGAATCAGTAAAGGCATTAAGAAATTATAATGGAAGTTATGATGAATTAGTTATATTTTGCAGGAGCTTGTCAAAGTTGCTATGAATGTTTATTAGATTATGGAGCTAATTTTGCATCTAGTCCAAGTAGAGTTCTTATACATTGCCTAGACCCAGTATTTATATGTGAAAAAAAATAGCCTATACAAGAATTGATGAAGTAGTTTCAATTACTGATGTAATAGATAATACTATTACAGAATAAAAAAAATTGGAGGCTTCAAACAAGAGGAAAATATAGAGAAGGCTATCCAAAATCTTCATATATATAATGTTTAAAAGCAGATTAAATATATTATTTTCCCTAAATTTTTAGTTTTAAAAGTTTAGAGTAAAATAATAATATTTATTCTGCTTTTTATATTAATAAGAAATTATATTATTTTTAAGTTTTAAGGATAATTTGCTATAAAATTTTTGAATAAGAAATTAAAAAATAGTTATAATATAAAAAGAATGTTACAAAAAAATTAAAATTATATTGACAAGTATATGCTATGATGATAAAATAGAAATTTTACTTGACTAAATTTGGGATTTGATGTATAATTTTTTATGAGAGAGGCTTTGAAAATATTTATGTAAAAGTAATTATGAGAGGAGGAAATTGCCAAAAAAGAGATTTTGGTAATGATATGTTTATGAGAACTATTGCCAATATAAAAAAAGACATAGAAACTCACTTAGGAGAAAAAGGTTACTTTAAAAGCTAATGGAGGAAGAAAAAAATACTCGTAAATAATGGAGTATTAGAGAGTATCTATCAAGTATATTTGTTATAAGATTGGATAAAGACAATAAAAAGAACAGTAACATATAGCTATTCAGATGTATTAACAAATACAGTTCAATTAGTTTTTCAAACTAAAAATAAACTTCGATTTATTTTAATCGAAGTTTATTTTTTATAAAAAAAGAGAAAGATGGTGGGTATCCATCTTTCAACTATGGTATAAAAAGGGTATTGAGAATTTATGAGAGGTTATATGGTCAATAACCACTTTTTAATATACGACAAATTAGCCTAATTGTCAACAAAATTTACAGAAAAAATAAAATTAATTTATATTGTAATAATTGGAATATTAAAGCTATATAATAATTAATAGATATTATATAGGAGGAGTAATATGGCTAGTATGGATGTAATAAAAGAAAATACATTTTCAAAGCAGTTGTTAAAAGAAAATAATTCAAACACTGCTTTAAAGGATGAATATGTTATTCAGATACACATCCTGATGTAAAAGAATTGTTGAATATAGAAGGAAATACTATAGTAACTAATAAAAAGAAATATCAGGGGATAAGGTTATCGTTGAAGGGAGAATTGAATACACAGTATTATATATTCCAAGAAAGATAACTCTAGTATAAATTCTGTAAATTATTCTGAAAACTTCACAAGCTATTTAAATATTGAAGAAGATGAACATAAGGTTATTTGTGAAGTTGAATGTAAAGTTGAACATATTGAAGCCAAAATTATAAATGAAAGAAAGATATCTATTGAAGGAATTGTAAAGTTAGATTGGGAACTTTATAAAAATGTTGATTTCGATTATGTAAAAGATATTGAATGTAGTAATCAAGTTCAAGTTTTAAAGAAGAATGAATCAATAAGTAGACTAACTTCTAATAAAGAAGTAGAGTTAATTGGAAAATCTATGATTAGAATAAGCATGGATAAACCTCAAATAGAAAGAATACTTCAAGTTTCAATGAATATACACAAAAAGGAGATAAAATTAGCTGAAGATAAGGTATATTTAGGTTGTTATTGCAAAGTAAATATTATTTACCTTGGTATGGAGTCTCAAAATTAATTTCATTAGAAAATGATGTATATATATCAAAAGAGGAAGAAGTTGTAGGAGTAATGCCTGAGATGAATTCTACAATTTTTTATGAAATTGAAAATAAAGATATTGGATTAGAAGATGATGATTTAGGAGAAACTAGAATTATTAATATAGAATTTTTAGTAAGAGCAAATGTAAAAATATTTTCAAGTCAAAGTATAGATGTTATAGAGGATGCATATTCTCCAGTATTCCCATTAGAATTGAAAAAAATGAATATGAAATAGGAATTGTACATGGAATACAATCTTCTGAAAATATTATAAAGGATAATTTAAATTTAAAAAGAAGGAGATTTAAAGCCAGAACATATAATAGGGGTAACAGGCAGAACTATAGCTATAGAAAAAACTATAGCTAATGATAGAATAATTTTAAATGGAAAAATTAATCTTAATATAGTATATAGAACCTTTGATGAAGAAGCTTTATTTCATGCAATAAATGGAGAAATTCCCTTTACTGTTGCAATGGATATGCTAGGAGTAAGAGAAGAAATGAAATCTATTGTAAAATGTGATGTGGAAGATATAGAGGCTTTTATAGAAGCTAATACTATATCTGTTAAAGTAACATTATCAACATTAGCTAAAGTTTTTTATGAAGAGAAAAAAGTTTTTTTATTTCAGATGCAGTAGAAGGAGAAAACGAAAATGTAGATAAAAATTCAAGCGTTACAATTTATATTGTTAATAAAAATGATACATTATGGAATTTAGCAAAAAAATATAAAACAACTGTTGAGGAATTGGTGCAATTAAATTCAATAGAAAATCCAGACAGTATATATCCAGGAGAAAAACTTATAATTCCAGGAAGAGCCATATTTTAAATAAGAAATTATATTTTAGTTGTTACAAAGAGAAATTTAGTAATATTTCTTTTTGTAGCAACTTTTTTTTACACTATAGGAAATTATGTATTTTGAAACTTTTTATTTAAAGCTATGAATAATTTATTGAATTAGTGGCAACAATAAAAAATGCATAATATGAGGTGAGAAAAATGAATACTAAATTAAGTGGAAATTTAATAATTATAGGAGGAGCAGAGGATAAAGAAGGTAAAAAAGAAATACTTAACAGAGTATGTGATTGCATAAATAAAGATAATGATACTTTAATAGTAGCTACAGTAGCCACTAAATATCCTGAAGAAGCAGCTAGAAAATATAAAAAAAAGCTTTTGGAGAAATTGGAGTAAAACATATAGAAATATTAGATATAAGCAAAAGAAAAGATGCCTATAAAAAAGAAAATATATCTTTAATAAAAAAGGCATCTTTAATATTTTTTACTGGTGGAGACCAACTTAAAATTACAAGTTTATTAGGAGGCTCACCAATTTATTCTGCTTTAAAAAGAAATATGTGATAAAGGAATATATTGTTGGAACATCAGCAGGGAGCTTCAGTTATGAGCGATACTATGATTATTGATGGAAGTAATAAAGAAGCCCCTAAAAAATGCACATTAGAAATGTCTCCGGTTTAGGGATTATAAAAATGTTATTATAGAATCAACATTTGACCAAAGAGGAAGAATTGGAAGATTACTTTCAGGAGTAGCACAAAATCCAGAAATATTAGGCATAGGAATAGATGAAAATACAGCTATTGTAGTTAATAAAGAAGGAGAAATATTAGTTATAGGTGAAGGAGCAGTTTATTTTATTAATGGAAGCGAAATATCATATACAAACGTATCAGAACAAAATAGTGAAGAAGTTTTAAATATATATAATGTAAAAATTACATGTATTGAAAAATGGAAATAGATTTAGTCTTGTAAAAAAAGGAACCTTTCGAGGAGGAAATTTTAGAAAATGAAGATAAAAATCAAAAATATTTGAAGGAAGGAATATATATTCTCATAAAAAATGTATAAGATTAGATGTAGATTTATGTGGATATTCAGAGGTGCCAAATAAAGACATAAAAGGCTTTAATGAAGGTTTACTAGAAATACTTCCTGAATTAAGAACTCATAGATGTGGAATAGATGAAGAAGGTGGTTTTGTAAAAAGACTAAAAAGAAGGCACATACTTAGCACACATATGTGAGCATATTATACTAGCAATTCAAAATAAATTAGGAATAGATGTAGCCTATGGTAAGTCTAGAGAAATTAAAGGAGATTTTTACTATATAATATTTCAATATGAATATAAAGGTGTAGGAATTGAAAGTGCAAGATTAGCAATAGATACAATTAATTCTTTAATAAAGGGTATAAAATTTGATTTTAATAAAAGAATAAAGTTATTAACAGAAATTTTAAATAATGAAACTATGGGACCAAGTACCAGTGCTATAAAGGATGCAGCTTTAAGATATAATCTTCCTGTATTTGAAATTGGAGATAGTGGTTTTTATCAAATAGGATATGGAAAGCAAGGAAGAATAATTGAAGCAACTATAGGGGCAAATACAAGTTGTGTTGCTACAGATATAGCCTCAGATAAGATATTAACAAAAAAGAACTTTTTAATGCAACAAAATATACCCATAGCAAAGGGCGCAAAATATATAATGTAATTTCTTTGTTAAAAAAGGGGGAGAAAATAGGATATCCTTGTTATAAAGCCACGATTTGGAAGTAAGGGAAATGGATGTAGCTTTAAATTTAAATTCAGATAAAGAACATAAAAAGCTTATAATCAATTAAAAATAGTCATAATGACCTTATGATAGAAAAATATGTAGAGGGAAATGATTATAGAGTTTTGTGTAGTAAATAATAATGTTGTTGCAGTATCATTAAGAATTCCACCTTTTATTATAGGGGATGGAAAAAATAATATAAAAAATTTAATTAGAATATTAAATTCTGATAATAATAGAGGATATGACCATGAAAAAACCATTAACTAAAATAAAAGATAGATGAAGAGTTATTAAAATTTTAGAAAAACAAAATATGAGTCTTTTTAAGCATACCTAAAAAAAACAAAAGATAAAAATTAAGAAAAATGCTAATTTATCTACAGGTGGAATAGCTATAGATTGTACAGATGAAATATCAGAAGAAAATAAAAGTATATGCATTAGGGCAGCTAAAACTATAGGCCTTGATATTTGCGGAATAGATATAAAAAACAACAGACATTAAGAAGTCTTTATATGAAAATGGAGTTATTATGGAAATTAATGCAAAGACCTCGGTATAAGAATGCATCATTATCCTTCAGTCGGAAAAATTCGTGATGTAGGAGAAGCTATATTAAATCTTCAGTATAATGGAGTTCCATATAATATTCCTGTCATTTTCAATAACAGGAACTAATGGTAAAAACAACAACAACTAGACTTATATCACATGTTTTAAAATCAATGGGCTATAAAGTTGGTATGACTTCTACAGAAGGAACATATATGATGGAGAATGTATAGAAACTGGGGACAATTCTGGGTATTATAGTGCAAAAAACTGTATTATTAAATAAAGATGTAGAAGTAGCTGTGTTAGAAACTGCAAGAGGTGGAATGATAAGAAATGGATTAGCTTATGATGTGGCTGATGTAGCAGTTATAACTAATATTACAGAAGACCATATTGGTATAGATGGAATAGAAGATATGGAAGAGTTAAAAGCAAAGTAAAAGCACTTGTAGGAGAAGCTGTAAAAGAAGATGGATATGTTGTCATTAATGCAGATGATGAATGGAGTTTAAAGATACTTAATAGAATAAAAATAAAAAAATCTTCTTTCAATGAGTAAGGAAAATGAATTAATAAAAAAGCTATAAATGAAGGAAAAAATAGCTATCTATATTGATGAAAATTATTTATATGCTAGTAATAATAAAAGAGAATATAAGATTATAGGAATAAAAAATATTCCTTTAACATTAAATGGTGCTTTAGAATTTAATATACAAAATATTATGGCAAATTTAATGGAGCATTAGTTGGAATGGAAGTTGATTATTGCATGATAGCAAAAAGGCTTTAAGACTTTTAAGCAATGAAAATTTTAACTTTGGAAGGTTTAATATTTATGATTTAAATGGAGTAAAAGTTATACTGATTATGGACACAATATAGAAGGATATAGAGCTGTTTAAAAATCTTTAAAAAGATAAAGGAAAAAAAGAATAACAGGAGTTATAGGTATTCCAGGAGATAGAAATGATAATATGGCATTAAATGTAGGAAAACTATGTGGTGAATATATTGATAGAATTTATATAAAAGAAGATAAAGATAAAGGGGAAAAAAAAAGAAGAAATAAAAAGCTTTTTAGAAAAAGGGAGTACTTTTTATCTAAAGGAAAAAGAAATCCTGTAAAATTATATTAGATGAAGAAGAAGCATTAAAGGAAGCATTAAAAACCTCAGTAAAGGGAGATATAATAATGTATTTTATGAAAAATTAGAACCTTTAATTGATGTAATAAATCAATATAAAATAGAAACAATAAAAGATAATTTGGCAAGTATATAGAAACGAAAATTGTATATATTGTTAAAAATAATATTAGTAGTCATATAAAATAGCTTTTTCTTTTTATTTTTTTCACTATGATACAATTAGCTTAATGTTAATATTAAGAGAGGTTTGGGAAAAAATGGAACAAAAAGCTTATGCAAAAATTAATATAGTTTTAGATGTTGTAGGAAAAAAGAGAGGATGGCTATCATTTATTAAAATGATAATGCAAACTATTGATTTATATGACACAATAAAAATAAAAAAATAAACTATGGAATAAAAATAAATTGTAATAAAGAATATGTTCCTACAGATGAAAGAAATTTAGCTTACAAGGCAGCAAAATTATTTATGGATACTTATAATATAAACTCTGGAGTGGAAATATATATAGAAAAAAATATACCTGTAGCAGCGGGACTTGCGGGTGGAAGTACAGATTGTGCGGCAGTTCTTAAAATGATGAATAAAATATTTAATATTAATGCATCTGATGAAGAATTAATGAAACTTGGTGTTAAATTAGGTGCAGATGTTCCATATTGCATTGTTGGAGGAACAGCTCTTTTGTGAAGGAATAGGTGAAAAAATTACTAAATTAAAGCCTTTTAAAAATCATATTTTAGTATTAGTAAACCACCTTTTGGGTATCTACTAAAGAAGTATATAAAGCATTTGATTTAGAAAAAGTAAGAATTCATCCACCTGCTACTAGTAGCATAATTGAAAAAATGAAACAAGGTGATTTAAAATTTGTTTCAAACAATATGAAAAAATCTATTAGAAAATGTGACATTAAGAAAATATAAAAAGTTTAATAGGACTAAAAAGAAGAAATGATATCATTAGGTTCAGTTAGACTCTTATGAGTGGTAGTGGACCAAGTGTTTTTGGATTTTTTGATGATATAACTAAGGCTCAAAAAAATGTTATGATAAAATGAAAGAAAAATATACAGATGTATTTATAACTAGAACTATATAAAAAATAAATATTTTTATGAATAAAAACCTTTTTGTGGAAAGAATTTTAACTACAAGGGGGTTTTTTATTATGAAAAAAATAATAAATATTTTAAGTGTAATATTAATAATAACTTCTATTGAGCATATGCAAAAAATTATAATAATCAATAGAAACTATGTATAATTACCATGATGTAAAAAAATTCATTAATAAGATTTCATGTATTAGCTAATAGTGATAACAAAGAAGACCAAAATTTAAAATTAAAAAGTAAAAAGATGAGGTTATTAACTATTTATATTCCTATTTAAAAGATTCTAAATCTCTAGAAGAATCAAGAAATATATTAAAAGAACAAGAAGATTATGTTAAAGAAATAGCTAATAAAATAATAAAAATAAAAATGGCTTTAACTATAGCATAAAAACTGAGTTAGGATATGAAAAATTTTCCAGAAAAATCTTATGGAAGTATAGTTTTACCACAAGGAAAAATATGAAGCTTTTTAGAATAATAATAGGAAATGGTAAAAGGTCATAATTGGTGGTGTGTTATGTTTCCACCATTATGTTTTTACAGATGTTACCAAAGGTCAAGTAGAGGAAGAAAAAGCAAAGAAGAATTAGATGAAGTTATAGAAAAAGAAAAAAAGAAATTTTAGAAGAAGATAGTAAAAAGAAATAATAAAAAACAAATGAAGAAGATTCTGATAATATAAAAATTAAATTTAAAGTAGTAGAAATTTTTAAAGGTATTGCTAAGAAAAAATAAAAAGTTATAGTTATGATTTAAAGGTTTATTTTATAAAATAAACAATAAATTAAAAATAAAAGTCAATATAGATAATTTAAACAAAGCAATTTATGGTAAATTAAAAATCACTGATAAAAAATAATAATAATCATAAACTATACCTTGTATACTAATTTTTTTAGGAGGAAAACTTTATGACTAGAGCACTAGCAATGATTTCTGGTGGATTAGATAGCACTTTAGCTGCAAAAAATAATAAAAGAACAAGGAATAGATGTAATAGGAATATGTTTTAAATCATATTTCTTTAGTGAAAATAATGCAAAAAATAATGGCAGAACAAATAGGAATAAGATTAGAGGTAGTAGACTT
>VOFC01007154.1_pt1 | contig 11340 bp, 17 predicted proteins | sample 5384161 | NCBI WGS metagenome assembly VOFC01 (sample SAMN12384722, study PRJNA508395) | human gut metagenome | isolation source: healthy gut B | host: Homo sapiens | reverse complement strand
CCGATCAGCTTGCCGTCTTGGATGATGGGGCTGCCGCTCATCCCCTGGACGATGCCGAAACTGCCGCAATTAGCAATCATTTATTCTGTTTTTGCAGGTGCACGATGACCGAGGAACGATGCTACCGCACGGGCGAGCACGCCGCCGACCGCACAGCCGACGATGATCTCGATCAGACCCTGTACACCGACCAGTGCAACCACGAAGGACAGCGGGTTAGCCACGCCGAGAGGCAACGCGCTCCTGAATGTAGTCGGTCTTGTAGAACACCAGAACGATGTAACCCATGAAGAAAAATGGTATTCAGCAGCGGCGCGGACAGCGCACCGACGAAATAAGCTCCAGCTCTTCTTGTGGTCCACGCGGCGCAGCACGCGGAACAACAGGCCGACGCACCAGCCCATCAGCACGCGCATGACAACGCACAGAACGAAGGTGTTGATCGGGCTGATCTGGAAAAATACGCTTGTCATAGCCGACACGCCGGTGATGGCGTCCTTCATGCTGACCAGACCGAATACGCCGCCGAGGATCGCACCGGCAGTCGGGCCCATGGTCATCGCGCCGACAGCGATCGGCACGGTCAGGGAACGACATGCACAGCGGGCCGACCGGCACGCTGCCCAGACCCATCAGCTTCATCACGGCCTCGATCGCCGCCAGCAGCGCCAGCTGCGCGAGATACCGTACATTGGTAGTTTTGTTATTCATTTGTAATTCCTCCTGCTGCCGTCCTGCTTTGACAGGTACAGCGCAATACAAAAATTGTGGTGGTCAGCGATAGAAATTCGCTGCCAAATCTCTTTCAACCCCGATTTTTCTTCCAAATCAGGTGCAGACCGTCGAGCACAAGGCTTTCATCGTACTCGAACGGGATACGCAGATAGGGAGTGACGAGCGGCGCAAGCTCTCCGGTGAGCACGACATACGGCGTTTCACCGAGCGCTTCCGCAAAGCGTTCAACCATGCCGTCCACGAGCGATGCCGCACCGTAAACCGCGCCGACGCGCATGGCATCGACCGTGTTCCGGGCGAGAATGCCCCTCGTCCTTTGCGTCGATGGCGACCGCCGGAAAGCTGCGCTGCCTGCTCGCGGAGCGCGAGCAGACTCAGCTGCACGCCCGCCGTGATGGCTGAGCCGACCAGCGCACCGGACTGGTCGAGCGCGGTGAACGTGGTCGCGGTGCCGAGCGTAATTGCCACGCACGGCAGCTTTCCCTTGGCACGGGCGGCCACCGCAGCGGCTACGCGGTCCGAGCCGACCTGCCGCGGCTGCTCGGAGCGGATGTTGAGTCCGGTCTTGACGCCGCTCGATACCTCGATGACATCGCGGATGCCGAGCAGGCGCAGCGCACCCTCGAGCACGCCGACCATGCTCGGAACGACCGAGCTGACAATACCGCCGTGGATGCGGCGCACGTTCACGCCGTACAGCAAAAAGCACCTGCTGCAGCTTGCAGGCGTAGTCGTCGCGCGTCAGCTTAGGCTCGGTTGCGATGGAGGCAGAAAAACCTGTCCGTCCTCCTCATAGCCGCCGAGCAAAACGCGGCTGTTTCCTGCATTGACTGCGATCAGCATGGTGTGTCTCCTTTTCTGCATAGTTTATCACTATTATAAGCCATTGAAAACCGTATTGCAAAGGGGAGAGACATACATTTTCGTCTTATTTCGGCAGCATGATCGGCGCGGCGAGCAGCGTCCACAGCACGGCGTATTTCGGGCAGATCTGCCCTTGAACATTGCCGAATTCGTGCAGTAATCCCACACGCGCAGCCGGAAATGCCGGTTGACCGTGCAGCCGACCACATATTCCGCCGCCGTGATGCATGCCGCGCCGCACAGGCAGCGGGAGAGCGGGCTTTCCTCGTGTACGCGCCGCCGCAGCCGCCGCAGACCGACCAGAACCGCACCGCCGGTCAGCGCCATCGTCCAGTGGGTGCGTCCGCGCCAGAAAGCTCAAGCGCGGCGTAGCCGGCCGCGCCCAGCGCAAAGACTGCGGGAGTTTGCAGTTTCATTTTCATCACCGCATTTATTTTACCGGAATGGCGGGATTTACGCAAAGGGAGGAGTAATTGAGAATGGAAAATGGAGAATGAACGTGGAGATTTGGTATTTTCCATTGTGTGGTTTATCGGTGCATATGGTTTTACAAGGACGCGCAATGCGCGCCTTTGTTGGCGGTATGCACACACGCATTACCGTAGGGCGACCACTGGTCGCCCGCAACAAATAAAACCGTATCGTTCATTTTCCATTCTCAATTCCGACTCGCTAAGAGCCGCCTACGGCGGTTGCTCGCTGGACGCCCACTGCGGTGGGTGTCTCCATTCTCCATTTGCGAAGAATAAAAAGGAGAGAGCACAACGCTCTCTCCTTGAATACAGCAAAGGGATTCAGTCTTCCAGCTTGACACGAGCCTCAAGGTACTTTTCTCCGCTCCTCAAAACCCGATCTGCCCAGAAGTGCAAACATATTCTTCTTATAATCCTCAACACCCGGCTGATTAAACGGATTTACGCCGAGCAGGTAACCCGAAATGCCGCAGGCCTTCTCAAAAAGTAGACCAGATAGCCGAAATGCCAGGCGTCCGTGCGGTCGATCTCGAGGATGATATTCGGCGTGCCGCCGTCCATGTGGGCGATCAGCGTGCCCTCGTACGCCTTCTGGTTGACGTGCTGTACGGTCTGACCTGCCAGATAATTCAGGCCGTCGATATCCTCTTCGGTATGCTCGATGGTAATCTCGGAGCGCGGCTCCTTGACCCACAACAACGGTCTCGAACATGATGCGCGAGCCGTCCTGAATGAACTGACCGATGGAATGCAGGTCGGTGGAGAAATTCGCTGAGGTGACGAACAGACCCTTATGGTCCTTGCCCTCGGACTCATCGAACAGCTGCTTGAGCCATTCGCCGAGCATGACGAGCGACGGCTCGTAGTTTACCATGATCTCCATGGATTTGCCCTTGAACAGCAGCAGATTGCGCAGTGCCGCATAGCGCGCGCAGTCGTGCAAGGAGCCTTGAGAATACTTCTCGCGGGCGGCGGCAGCGCCTGCCATCACCACGCGTCAATGTCCAGACCGGCTGCAGCCATCGGGAGCAGACCCACCGGCGTGAGAACCGAGAAACGGCCGCCGATGTCATCCGGCACAATAAAGGTCTCGTAGCCCTCGTCATCCGCCAGCTTTTTGAGCGCGCCGCGCTCCTTATCCGTCGTGGCGAAGATGCGCTCGCGCGCCCCTCCCTTGCCGTATTTGCTTTCGCACAGCTTTTTCAGCTCGCGGAAGGCGATGGCAGGCTCCGTCGTGGTGCCGGACTTCGAGATGATGTTGATGGAGAAATCGCGGTCACCGATCATCTTGATAATGTCGTTTAAGTAGGACGACGAAATGTTGTTGCCGGCAAAGTACACCTCCGGAATGCCCCTCCGGGCGGACCTGGTTGTAGAACTGACCGTTGACGAACTCGATGGCTGCCCGTGCCCCTAAATACGAGCCGCCGATGCCGATGACGATCAGCACATCGCAGATCTGCTGAATCTTCTTTGCCGCCTGCTTGATGCGCGCAAAACTCGTCCCGGTCGTAATCCACCGGCAGATTCAGCCAGCCAAGAAAATCGTTTCCGGCGCCGGTGCCGTTCACGAGCGTGTCCTGCGCTGCCGCGACCTGCGCGGTGTAGTCCGCAATCTCAGCTTCGGTTCCGGACAAATCGCCGGAGACCGGTCAGTTTCAGTTTAATTCCCATTACTGCATTTCCCCTTTTGTTATTTCCTCCAAGCCATTTGGCGGGATTTGCTCTCCTCATGTATCTAAGTATAGCATACTGACGGAAAAAGGCAAGCATTTTGTTCAAACCTTACAAAAACTTTATCTGCTCGACGGTTTCTGACAGGTAATTTTGCATTATGCAAACCGAACAAATCCAACAAAAAGCCGACTCCAACAGTAGGGAGTCGGCAAAATTGTTAGTAAATTGGAAAATTTGCGCAGATATCGCGTACATTTCGGCGGATATCGTTTGCCTTGTTGTCGAAATCGGTTGCGGCCTGCCAGATGAACTCGGCAATGCGGAGCATCTCCGGCGCACCGAAGCCGCGGGTGGTGACAGCGGGCGTGCCGATGCGCATGCCCGAGGTGACGAACGGACTTTCAGGGTCGTTCGGGATGGCATTCTTGTTGGCAGTGATGTACACCTCGTCCAGACGGCGCTGCAACTCCTTGCCGGTCACGCCGGTCTTTCGCAGGTCGATGAGCATCAGGTGGTTGTCCGTGCCGCCGCCGACCAGATCGAAGCCCTGCTTTTTGCAGTGCCTCCGCGAGCACGCGGGCGTTGGTGACGACGCGCGCTGCTGGTACGCCTTGAACTCCGGCTTGAGCGCCTCGCCGAAGCAGACCGCCTTTGCGGCGATGACATGCTCGAGCGGGCCGCCCTGTGTGCCGGGGAAGATGGCCTTGTTAAACTTTTTTTGCCAGTTCCTCATCGTTCGTCAGGATGACGCCGCCGCGCGACCGCGCAGCGTCTTGTGCGTGGTGGTGGTGACGACATCGGCGTAGGGAACCGGGCTCTGGTGCAGACCGGCAGCCACCAGACCGGCAATGTGCGCCATGTCAACGAACAGGTACGCGCCGACCTCGTGTGCGATTTCAGCGAATTTTTCAAAGTCGATGGCGCGCGGGTACGCGGACGCACCGGCGATGATCATCTTCGGCTGCTCCTTTTTTCGCAAGGGCACGGAGCGCATCATAGTCAATGAGACCGTTCTCATCCACGCCGTAGGGCACGATGTTGTACAGCAGGCCGGACTGATTGACCGGCGAGCCGTGGGTCAGGTGCCCGCCGTTGGCAAGGCTCATGCCCAGCACGGTATCACCCGGCTTGCACAGCGCCTGATAGACCGCCATGTTGGCCTGCGCACCAGAGTGCGGCTGAACGTTCGCGTATTTCGCGCCGAACAGCTGGCACACGCGGCGGATGGCGAGGTTTTTCCACCTCATCGACGCATTCGCAGCCGCCGTAATAGCGCTTGCCGGGATAACCCTCCGCGTATTTGTTGGTCAGCACGCTGCCCATTGCCGCCATAACAGCCTCGCTGACGATGTTTTCCGAGGCGATCAACTCAATGTTGCGCGCCTGTCGTTTGTATTCTGCTTCGATCATACGGCCGAGTTCGGGATCGAACGCCGTCACGAAATCCATTGCTTCACGAACCATGATACAGCCTCCTGCGGGGGATAGAACAATATTATGATATTGCCGATAAGAATTTACTATTATAATTAAACCACATTTTTCGCATGGAATCTATTGACAAATATCTGATTTTTTTGCGTTAACGCTTTAGCAGTTTATAGTGAAAAATGTTACATTGTGCATTTTTGTGCAAACAGTTGCCCTTTTTTCGACGATATGTTACAATACCAGTAGGATTATTTGGGGAGAGAGGATAACACAATGACCAAGAAAGAACGAGCCGCCGCCGTTACCGAGCTGCTGAAATCGGTCTATCCGGAGGCGGTCTGCGCCCTGCATTATACACACGATTATGAATTGCTGTTCGCCACCCGGCTTTCCGCGCAGTGTACCGACGCGCGCGTCAATATTGTGACGGAAAATTATTCAAGCAGTTTCCGACCCTGCAGAGCTTCGCGGATGCGTCCGAGGAGGAGATTGCCGAGGCCATCAAGACCTGCGGCCTGTTCCGCACCAAAGCGCGCGACCTCAAGGCGTGCGCCATGATGCTCATCGCCAATTACGGCGGCAGGGTGCCGGATACCATGGAGGAGCTGCTCAAGCTCCCGGGCGTCGGCCGCAAGACCGCCAACCTCATCCTCGATATTTTCGGCAAACCGGCTATTGTGTGCGATACGCACTGCATCCGTTGTCCAACCGGCTGGGCTTCGTCAAGAACGAGAAGGACCCGGTCAAGGTCGAAAACGCCCTGAGAAAGCTGCTCGACCCGGCGGAGTCGTCCGATTTCTGCCACCGGCTGGTGCTGTTCGGCCGCGAGCACTGCACCGCCCGCAGTCCCAAGTGCGAGGGCTGTCCGCTCGGCGCGGTGTGCCCGTCCTATCCCATCGCGAAATAACATAGAGAAAAAAGTAGGGCTTTGAGAAAAACATAGAAAATCCACTTGACAAATTCTCATCGCGAGAATATACTGATTTCAGAAAAAGCAAAACCGCAGAACAAGAGTGAGTAAGAGCGAGACCGTGCTTCCAGAGAGCTTTCCGGTGGTGTGAGAGAGCAGCAAAGGACGTTGCTGAATGGACTTGTGAGGGCAGCCTCAAATCCAAAGGAGAGTATGGCTGACGGGAATCCCGCCGTTATCAAGGGAGCGTGTGTGTTTGCACACGACAGAGGACGTTTTGTACGTCAATTTGGGTGGTACTGCAGAAGTAACAGGCTTTTTGTCCCAGATGCACTTTTGCATCATAGGATAAAAAGCCTTTTTGTTTGTAAATGGAGGAAAACACAATGATTACCCCAAGCTGTGATGAGATTTTAGAACTCGCGAAGGAGTACACGACCATTCCGGTCTGCCGCGAGAGGCGCTCAGCGACGTCGAGGTCGGCTACAACAAGGCAAAGCTCGAGCTTGAGCAGCTCGTCTCGCTCCTCAAAACCGGCGAAAAGAAGCAGGAAGCGCCGGGGCGGCTCCTCGGCGAAGTCACGCCGCTCTTCTCCAAAGAGCAGTTCTGCGCGATGGTCGGGACCGCCAAGCACCACATCCGCGAGGGCGATATCTTTCAGATCGTACTCTCGAACCGCCTGAGCGCGCCGTTTGAAGGGAGCCTGCTTGATACCTACCGCGTGCTGCGCACCATCAATCCCTCGCCGTACATGTTCTACTTTTCCGGCACCGACGTTGAGGTCGCGGGCGCGTCGCCCGAAACGCTCGTCAAGCTCAAAGACGGCGTGCTGCACACCTTTCCCCTCGCGGGGACCCGTCCGCGCGGCAAAACGGACGAGGAGGACAAGGCGCTTGAAGAGAGCCTGCTGCACGACGAAAAGGAGCTTGCCGAGCACAATATGCTCGTCGACCTCGGGCGCAACGACCTCGGCAAGGTCAGCAAATTCGGCACGGTGCAGGTCGAAAAGCTGCACTCCATCGAGCGCTACTCCCACGTGATGCACATCGGCTCCACCGTGCGCGGCGAGATTCGCGATGACCGCGACGCGCTTGACGCCATTGAGGCCGTGCTCCCCGCTGGAACGCTCTCCGGCGCGCCGAAGATCCGCGCCTGCCAGCTCATCGGTGAGCTTGAGAACAACAAGCGCGGCATTTACGGCGGGGCCATCGGCTACATCGACTTCACCGGCAACATGGACACCTGCATCGCCATCCGCATCGCCTACAAGAAAAACGGGCGCGTGTTCGTCCGCAGCGGCGCGGGCATCGTGGCAGATTCCGTCCCCGAAACAGAGTATCAGGAATGCATCAACAAGGCGAAGGCCGTGGTCAGCGCCTTGACGCTTGCGCAGGAGGAAGACCTATGATCCTTTTGATCGACAATTACGACAGCTTTTCCTATAACCTCTACCAGCTCGTTGGCGCGATCGATCCAGACATCCGCGTCGTCCGCAACGATGAGCTGAGTATCGAGGAGATCGACGCGCTGCACCCCGCGCGCATCATCCTCTCCCCGGCCCCGGGCGGTCCGAAGACGCAGGCGTTCTCATCGACGTTGTGAAGACGCTCTCGCCCCGCATCCCGACGCTCGGCGTGTGCCTCGGGCATCAGGCCATCTGTGCCGCCTTCGGCGCGACGGTGACCTACGACAAGGAGCTAATGCACGGTAAGCAGTCGCTCGTCCACTTCGACACGAGCTCGCGGCTCTTCCAAAACTGCCCCAAGACCGCGCCCGTCGCGCGCTACCATTCCCTCGCGGCCGACGCCGCCACCATGCCGGACTGCCTGAAAGTCACCGCCGTCACAGACGACGGCGAGATCATGGCCGTGCAGCACAAGGACTATCCCATCTGCGGGGTGCAGTTTCATCCCGAATCCATTATGACGCCGAACGGCAAAACCATGCTGGAAAACTTTTTGAAGGAGAATTGAAACCATGATCAAAGAAGCCATCGTGAAGATCGTCAACAAGGGCGATCTCAGTTATGACGAAGCCTACGCCGTGATGAACGAGATCATGAGCGGCGAGACCACCCCCACCCAGAACGCAGCGTTCCTCGCGGCCCTCTCGACCAAGAGCGCCCGCGCCGAGACGACCGATGAGATCGCAGGCTGCGCCGCCGCCATGCGCGACCACGCCACAAAGGTAGACACCGGCATGGACATCTTCGAGATCGTCGGCACCGGCGGCGACAACGCCCACAGCTTCAACATTTCCACCACCTCCGCCCTTGTCGCGGCGGCGGGCGGCATGAAGGTCGCCAAGCACGGCAACCGCGCCGCCTCGTCCCAGTGCGGCACGGCAGACTGCCTCGAAGCGCTCGGCGTCAACATCCAGCAGAGCCCCGAGCAGTGCGTGACGCTCTTAAAAGAGGTCGGCATGTGCTTCTTCTTTGCGCAGAAATACCACAGCTCGATGAAATACGTCGGCGCGATCCGTAAGGAACTGGGCTTCCGCACGGTGTTCAACATCTTGGGGCCGCTGACGAACCCCGGTTCGCCGAAAATGCAGCTGCTCGGCGTGTACGACGAGTACCTTGTCGAGCCGCTCGCGCGCGTGCTCGTGAGCCTTGGCGTCAAGCGCGGCATGGTCGTCTACGGACAGGACAAGCTCGACGAAATTTCCCTCAGCGCGCCGACGAGCGTATGCGAAATTCGTGACGGCTGGTACAAGAGCTATGTCATCACACCCGAGGACTTCGGCTTTGACCGCTGCACGAAAGACGACCTCAAGGGCGGCGCACCGGAGGAAAACGCTGCCATCACCCGCGCCATCCTGTCGGGCGAAAAGGGCCACAAGCGCAACGCGGTGCTGATGAACGCGGGCGCGGCGCTCTACATCGGCGGCAAGGCAGAGAGCATGAAGGACGGCATCGCCCTCGCCGCCGAGCTCATCGACTCCGGCAAGGCGCTTGAAACGCTCGAGCGCTTCATCGCCGTCAGCAACCGCGCGGAGGCGAACGCATGAGCATCCTCGACGAGCTGGCCGCCCACGCCCGCGAGCGCGTGCTGGCAGACAGCGAGAACATGAGCCTTGATATCTTACAGGCGATGTGCCGCGAAAAGGGCCCGCGCGAACGGCGCGCGCGCTTTTACGACGCGCTCAAAAAGATGATCTGTCCTTCATCTGCGAGGTGAAAAAAGGCCTCGCCCTCCAAGGGCGTCATCGCGCGGGACTTTCCCTATCTCGACATCGCGCGCGATTACGAGGCCGCCGGTGCGGACTGCATCTCGTGCCTGACAGAACCCAAGTGGTTTTTGGGCTCGGACGACATCTTCCGCGACATTCGCGCCGCCGTCTCAACGCCGATGCTGCGCAAGGACTTCACCGTCAGCGACTACCAGCTCTATCAGTCCCGCCTGATGGGCGCGAACTGCGTGCTGCTGATCTGCGCGCTGCTGGACACGAAGACGCTCGCGCAGTACCTCGCCGTCTGCGACGAACTCGGTCTCTCCGCGCTCGTGGAGACGCACGACGCGGACGAGATTCGCTCCGCCGTCGCGGCGGGCGCGAAGATCATCGGCGTCAACAACCGCAATCTGAAGGATTTTTCCGTCGACTTTTCCAACGCCGCGCAGCTGCGCGACCGCATCCCGCCGGAAGCGGTCTACGTGGCCGAATCCGGCGTGCAGAGCGCGCAGGACGTCGCCGCACTCCGCTCGATCGGCGCCGACGCGGTACTGATCGGCGAAACACTGATGCGGGCCCCTGACAAGGCCAGACGGCTCGCGGAATTGAGAGGTAACTTATGACCAAGGTAAAACTCTGCGGCCTGTCGCGCGAGAGCGACATTGCCGCCGTCAACAAGCTGAAGCCCGACCTCGTCGGCTTCGTCTTTGCCAAAAAGAGCAAGCGCTATGTGTCCCCCGAGCAGGCAGCAGCACTCAAATCGCTGCTTGCCCCCGGCATTCTGGCCGCTGGGGTGTTCGTCAACGAACCGGTCGAGGCCGTGGCAGAGCTCTTAGACTGCGGCGTCATCGATGTCGCGCAGCTCCACGGCAGTGAGGATGACGACTACATCGCGCGCCTGCGCGCGCTGACGGGCAAGCCCATCTTCCGCGCGTTCAAGGTGAAAAGCGAAGCCGACCTCCCCGCCATCGAAAACTGCGCCGCCGACCTCGTGCTGCTCGACTCCGGCGCGGGCACGGGCAAGACATTCGACTGGAGCCTCGTCCAGAGCGTGCAGCGGCCCTATTTCCTCGCCGGCGGGCTCGACCCCGACAACGTCGCGGACGCCATCGCCGCGCTGCACCCCTACGGCGTGGACGTGAGCTCCGGCATCGAGACGGACGGCGTCAAGGACGAAAGCAAAATGGCGGCGTTCGTTGCCGCCGCGCGCAAGGAGGGCTAAGGCATGTCGAATCCGAACGGGCGCTTTGGCGTGCACGGCGGACAGTACGTCCCCGAAACGCTGATGAACGCCATCATCGAGCTTGAAGAGGCCTACAACTACTACAAGGCCAACCCTGACTTTCAGAACGAGCTGACGCAGCTTTTGAACGACTACGCGGGCCGTCCCTCGCGTCTTTACTACGCGGAGAAGATGACAAAGGACCTCGGCGGCGCAAAGATCTACTTAAAGCGCGAGGACCTGAACCACACCGGCGCGCACAAGATCAACAACGTGCTCGGTCAGGCGCTGCTCGCGAAAAAGATGGGCAAAACGCGTCTGATCGCCGAGACCGGCGCGGGCCAGCACGGCGTGGCGACCGCCACCGCCGCGGCGCTGATGGGCATGGAGTGCGTCGTTTTCATGGGCAAGGAGGACACCATCCGCCAAGCGCTGAATGTCTACCGCATGCGCCTTCTCGGCGCGACGGTCGTGCCCGTCACCTCCGGCACCGCCACGCTCAAGGACGCCGTGTCCGAAGCCATGCGTGAGTGGACGACGCGCATCAGCGACACGCACTACTGTCTCGGCTCTGTCATGGGGCCACACCCCTTCCCCACCATCGTACGCGATTTCCAGTCCGTCATCTCAAGCGAGATCAATCAGCAGATGCTCGAAAAGGAAGGACGTCTGCCCGATGCCGTGGTCGCGTGCGTCGGCGGCGGCTCGAACGCCATCGGCAGCTTTTACCATTTCATCGACGATCCCGCTGTGCGCCTCATCGGTGTTGAGGCCGCGGGCCGCGGCATCGACACGCTTGAGACCGCCGCGACCATCTCGACCGGCAGGCTCGGCATATTCCACGGCATGAAGTCCTA
>VOFC01002330.1_pt1 | contig 11344 bp, 25 predicted proteins | sample 5384161 | NCBI WGS metagenome assembly VOFC01 (sample SAMN12384722, study PRJNA508395) | human gut metagenome | isolation source: healthy gut B | host: Homo sapiens | reverse complement strand
TGCTCTTTTGTATCTGGCGATTGCGTCGGCAGGATGACCTCATATGTGTTTTCCGATATGAGGCTTGCCTGATGTGTACGCAATGGCTGTAGTCATATAAATTTGCCTTTGTCTGCCAATTTAGTTTCCTCCTGATTTTCTTTAAATGCGTATAAAAACTTAACTCCACTCTCAAATCACCTTTTCAAAGGCTTCTCCGCTGCTTCGCAGCTACAATTTTCGGTTTTCGTTATGCTCATCATACTTCTTTTATACGCTAAAAACGCCTCCTTGAGAAAAAATCCCAAGAAGACGATTATATCGTGGTACCACTTCTATTCACGCAGCTCCCAATAATAAATGCATTGCTGCGCCTCTTTCCGCTATAACAGGCGGTTCCTGTCAGTATCTAGCCATTGGTTCGATACTGCTGCTCCAAAGCCATCTTCCTCTTACTTTAGGTCATCCCCTCAGCCTATGGGAATTTCTCTGTGGATCTGCCGCAAAAGTACTCTCTTTTCGTCGCTTTTATCTAACATATATCTAGGGTAGCATGGCATTTTTAAATTGTCAATGCTGTTTTTTCTCATCATATATTTTTTACTTTTTTTCTTAATTGCTTTTCACCTTTTACGAAGTTATAATAAATTTGACTATAGAGCATACCTTAAATGGCACAATTGTCTTTGGTTGGAATGCTCTTTTTTCTATCCAGCCTGAAAAAAGGAGATTATTATGAATCAGATTTTTACGATGCCATCATGGAAAATCCTGTTATCGCTGCAGTAAAAGATGAAGATGGTGTCTTAAATTGTATGCAAAAGATATAAACGTCGTGTTTGTCCTATTCGGAGAACTTACTACTATTTCAGACATCGTAGACCTTTAAAATCGGCCGGGAAAATAGTAATCGTCCATCTCGACCTGATAGGAGGACTTGCTGTCAGAGAAGAATCTGTCCGTTTTATAAAACAATATACAAAGGCCGATGGAATAATTTCGACAAAACCAGATATGATAAAATATGCCAAGGAATTAGGGCTTTATACTATATTCCGGATTTTTGTAATTGACTCAAAAGCTTTCAATGCAATAAGTTATCATGCAATAAGCTCTGCCGACCTTATAGAAATACTTCCTGATCATGCCGCGTATAATCCAAAAATTCTCCCAGAAAACCCATGTGCCAATAATTGCAGGTGGACTCATCTCTGAAAAAGAAGATGTTATAAATGCTCTTGACGCTGGTGCGATTGCCATTTCTTCTACTAACCAGCAAGTATGGAACATGTAAATACATTGTTTATCCGCTTGACATAGTTTTCAAAACCACATATAATTACATTTGTAACCACATATTAAATATTTTATAAGGAAGTTGTTATGTTTGAGATAATTGTTGACTCTGCTGCAAATATTCCAGCAGATCTTGTAAAAAAATTCAAAAATCAAGGTGCTTTCATTTGTAAACCTCGTAAATGGAAAAGAAGTTACATGTTTTGATCCTGATCTTTCAGAAGAAGAAGAGCGCCAGAAAGGCAAAGAATATTACGATGCTATCCGTTCGGGCGCAGAAGTAAAAACCGGACTTATCAGCAGTGGCATATTTGAAGATACTTTCCGTGAAATTTTAGAGCAGGATAAAGATATACTTTATTTTTCTCTCAGTAAAAATATAAGTGGAAATTATAATTCCGCAAGAATTGCCGCTGAAGAATTAATGGATTCCGGCGAATACAGCCACAAAATCCGCTTGATAGACTCTCTTAATGCTTCCTTGGCACAGGGAATACTTGCCATTTATGCAAGCGAAATGCGTGACAAAGGCATGGCATTTGATGATGTAGCTGATGAACTCGGAAACATATCCAGCCCGCATGATGGTGTGTTTACAGTAGGCGATCTCAAATATCTTTCACGAACAGGCCGTATAAGCGGAACCAGTGCTTTGATTGGAAATGTCCTGAGCATCAAACCTATTCTCCGTGGAAACAAAGACGGATATATTGTCCAGTACAAAAAAATGCCGCGGTCGAAAATCTGCATTAAATGAACTTATATCTCTGGTTTGCGACAATATCGTAGATTCCGAAAACCAGATTATCGGTATCGCGCACACCCGATGCATATGAAGATTCGCTTTATATAATGGAACAGATACAAAACGCATAAAAGTACGCGACTTTATCAATACATCATATGATTTTTGTACCGGAAGCCATGTAGGACCCGATACAATAGCATTATTTTTCATGGCAAAAAGACCGTGAACTAAGTGGTAAATAAAACATACCGAAATTAATCATAAATTAACTTTGCAACGCATAATATACTACTAATCTTTTTGAAACTATTTAGTCAACCCCACTCATCGGCATGATCCGAACTGAGTGGGGTTTTCTAAAATATAATGACTTTACTTATAGCCGCATCCACTGCGTGTCCCGCATATCCTCGCCGTGAACATATCTGGCATTGAACTCCATGTTTATCTCACGAAGTTCCTTTTACCATCAATATAATCCTGATACATTTCAGCCAGACCCGACATACATCCATCGCGTATCGCCTCTATGTTCCCTAAAGACTCGGCAACAATCTGTTCCCGTTCTTTTTTTGTTGTCTCACTTATCAAATATCCCATTTTATTCCTCAGCTTTTTTATTTATACTTAAATTTGATGATTAAAATCAAGCTCCTCATCCACTAAGATAATCTGGAATCGTCCTTTTACCCTGCAAAAACGTGTTAAGTATCTGACAGCAGATACACTGTGGACTTTTGCAATCAAACATGTACCATTTTTTGAACGGTGTCTCAATACCGAATCTCTGTGCGTTGACAGGAGCGGCCTCGTTTCTGGCCCGATGCAGAGCATCCTCACTCTGATTTTTACAACTTTATTCATGCCGACAATAAGTAAAACGTGCTTTTGGTCCATTATGCCGCAACACGGTTTGCATTTCCATCAATATTGACAAAAAACACCATCCTCACTCATTGCATTCACACTTCCGAGAAAGTAGTCGCAACTGAAAGCCTTCAGTGCAATTGCTTCTTTTTCCTCAGGTGTCCCGACCTTATCTCTGTCATAAAAACTCGTAATCACCATTTGAAATGGCATCATAAAGTCCGCACTCCTTTATGGAAGCGGCACCGCCCATATTTATGGTGCTTCCCTTTGGAATAAGCTCAAGGGCCTTTTTCAGTGCTTCCTCTTTGTCTCCACATAGTATGCCTCCATGTTGCGGGATTCAAGTGCCGCAACAACCCGCTTTCCCAAAGCTGCATTTCTCATTTTTCTTACGTCCATTGTGTAAACCTCTTTTTCTTTTATTAGCGGACCGCCTGCCATAATCCATTCCAGCCGGCATATCCCATTGAATTTCAGACATTCACTATAGTATTTGTTTATTATCTCGATTGATTTTTATTATACACCTGATCCGCTTCTTTTTGTATATTTATTCCACATTCTTAAGTGCCTGATCCATCAGGATCTTCTTGATCCTCTTGAAGTCGAATACCATTACTATCAGATATCCTATCAGCACAAATGCAAACATTTTTACATAGCCCAGCGGTTTTACCTTGAATGCAAACCAGCCGCTGTATGAGAACAGCATCATTTTCCATGCAACCTTCATCACTAGTGTCCCCGATCACAACGCTGATCAGATCCGCAAGCACTACGACGATCGATGTTGACACCAGATAAAGACTTGCGATTTCTTTATTTTCATAACCCAGAATCTTTGTCATGGAGATAGCGGTCTCGTTTTTCTCAATGATGAGCTTCGTGAGCAGGTAGATCATAACTGCTGCAAGCAGAATGCAAAGTACCTGGAAATAGCTCATGTATGCGCCCATTGAATGATCCAGCTGATCCGCCATCTTTGTGATATCATGTATCGTAATGGTTGTTGCGATATTGTTTTCGTCGATATCTTTTATCTTTGTATCTGAAAGAAAACCGCTGAACTGGTCATCCTTCAGATCAAATATATCCGCAAATTTGTCTATTGGCATAAATACAGCAATGCTCTGCGATTTGTCGTATATACCCTTTACTTTAAAAGTATATGTTTTTTTTCTCATACTGGGCATCAAGCTTGACCTCATCCCCTCATTCAGTGCATACTTTTGTGAAAATGAATCTGAAATATATACTTCGTTTTCTTTAATGAATCAAAATCATTTATCTTTACATAACTGCTGTTATCAGCAATTCCGTATATTGATACCTCCTCATCAAGTGCATCGCTTTTTTTAAGAAGGGATGTCATATCAAATTTCTCAGCATCCTTATTTCCAGTTGATACTATATTTCCTTCCTCATCAACGTATGATTTCAGCACATACTGATATTTAGCAAACATCATGCCATCTGTATTGCTCTTATAGTAATCCAGCGTGTCCAGCATTCCGACCGCCATCGCAAGCATTTCCATGATAAAAGTATCCCAACAAAAGTATAAGATAATTTTGCTTTGTTCTGGAACATGATACGCAGCCTGAAACGGCTCATAAAGTTCCATCTTGGCAGGCGCATTGCCTTTTTTACTTTTATTTTTCTTCATATCATGACGCAGGAACTGCAGTGGCGTATGCTGCATCATACGGACAATAACTATAAGATTTTACAACCAGCATTATAATGACAGGTAAAACCGTTGTTTTAAGGAATGCGTCAGGATTCCAGATCGTCTTGTATACCGGAAGACTGTAACTGTTATAATACATCGAAACAACTACGTTTTTAAACACAGTGTAACCAAGTATATTTCCCTACTATCGCTGCCAAAAGCGTCACAATAACAGGCATCGACAGATAATGGCATACCAGTTCTCCTTTGTGTAACCCAAAGGCACGCAGCGTTCCGATCGCTGATGATTCGTTTGCGATAGTATTGCTTATAGTAACTGCAAAAATAAATGCGATTATGACTACGAGTATGTCAAGCAGCATACCGCCCATCGCCTTGTCTGATCCCTCATCTGTTGCAAAATTGATAGCGGGATTGCCGTATTTTGGAGTGTAGTCCTCCATATCATTGCCGGCAAGCATCACCTGTGTGACCACTGCCTCCATAAAACTGTCTGACTGTTCTTTTTTCCTCTATATCATCTGCCGGAGCATGATCGTACTTCCATGCATATGAATAATGGATGCTCTTATCCAGACGGTCAAAGCCCTCCTGAGTGACCATTGCCACGTCAAATTTGATCGCATCAAACATAAGATCAGTCTTTTTTTTCATGTAATGTCGAATAATTTACATATGCAATAAGACCTGTTATCTTAAACTCTTTTCCACTGACACTGATCTTATCTCCCACCTTCATGCCTGCGTTATCTGCATACGCATACGGTCAACTGCGATCTCATTCTCATTTTGTGGAAAATCTCCATCTAAAAGACAGGCAAGGTTGATATCATCTGTCTTTGCATAGACACGGATCGTTCCATCGCTCTTACCATCATTGTCATTATCTTCATCTTCGTTCCTGAAGAAATTTTCATATACAGTTACTGAAGTTTTCTTGCTGTTGTCTAAATCATCATCTGATTTTCCGTTCTCTTCTGAATCATCATTGTCCCCGTCAGCTGTGTTTTCTTCTGCCTGCCCCGTATATCAGCCTTTTCTCCTGATTCAATTGCCTCGATCAGACTACTGTCAGCTTTTTCCTTCAACTCAAAATGACCATCCTCCTGCTTATATCTGGTAATTCCCTCATCTGCGGCTGTGAGCATACTCTCGTTTGCCACATACATACCGGATACAAATCCGATCGTAAGTACCAGAAATAAGAAAACCACAAGATACTTTTTCCAGTCTCCGGCAAGTTCTTTCGGTATACGTTTTATCAGGGATTTTTTATCTTTTTACTCTTCATAGCTGCCCCCTTACCACTCTAACTCTTCTGCTGAAACCTTGTCAGTGTTGATATCGTTGTGACGGACAGCACCATCACGCAGTTTTATAACATGATCCGCCATGTTTTTAATTGCGTCGTTGTGTGTTACCATTATGATGGTGTTGCCATACTTCTTATTTACATCTTCAATAAGCTTGAGGATCTCCTTTGATGTCTTGTAATCAAGCGCTCCTGTAGGCTCATCGCAAAGCAGGATATCAGGATTTTTCACGATCGCACGGCCGATCGAAACACGCTGCTGCTGTCCTCCCCCGATAGCTGGTTCGGCAGCTTATGTCTATGCTCGTAAAGCCCTAATGTATGTAACAGATCATCTATATCCAGTGCATTATCAGACAGATAAGCACCTACCTCGATATTTTCCTTTACGTTTAAGTTCGAGATCAGATTGTACATCTGGAACACATATCCCAGGTGCTTTCTGCGGTACTGTGTAAGCTTTTTCTCATTCATATCCTTTAATTTATCACCATTTATACTGATATACCCTGAATCTGCACTGTCGATTCCTCCAATGATATTAAGAAGTGTGGATTTTCCCGAGCCTGATGGTCCAAGCAGTACGCAAAATTCTCCTTTTGCCACGGAGAAATTCATTCCACGTAATACTTCCCGGGCGTGTCTCACCACTCCCAAAACCTTTCTTTAAATCAACGATCTCCAAAAATTTCTTCTCATCTTCTGACATATTTAATCCTCTCTTTCAACATGATCTTCATTATACGCGTCTTACTATAGTTTCTATATATTTACTTTTGTTAGCTTTTTTCTAACCGTATGTCATTTTTAAGGTCTTCCACCTTTACTTTATGTATCCTGAAAGACCTTAAAATTTAAAAATACCTATATGGTTTGCTTTACACACTTATGTTTTTCAACAATCCTGTTATTTTACTATCGCATACCAGCCTGCGATCAGATACTCCATGCCCTTTTCAGCGAATGCCAATGCTTCTTTTTCATTGTCAATGTGTGTAACCATGAATATAAACATATCAACCTGCGAATGAGACATCCAGTGAACAACTTTTTGTCTACCATGTGAACATCATTTGCCTTACACATTGCCTTACATATAAAAAGCATTATGTTCATCCATCTGATCCACCAGACGATCCATCACATTTTCCATTGTCGATCCCTGTGATTTCGTCAACACCATAAGTACTTCATCCCTGTGTTTGTATATCTCATGGACAAGCTTCTTTGTACATTCAAAATCCAGACTATAATCATGCTCATTTTCGTAGCCCCTATCAGCCTCTTTTACTTCATGGCTATAATGCTCTTTAATGATTGCATTTAGACGATCCATGAAATCACCCACTATTTCACAAAACAGATCATCTTTATCATGAAAAAAAAATATAAAGCTCCGGTTGTAACTCCTGCTTCCTGACAGATATTTCTAAGTGAAGCTCCTGCAAAAGCCTTTTTCCATGAATTCCGCTTTGGCGCATTCTATAAGATGCTTTTTTGTTTCACTATCATGTATCTTTCTTGCCGTCATTGTCTTCCCCCAGTTGTATATACAAAAATAACATAACAGTGTTATGTTTGATAACACTGTTATGTTAACTCTAAATACCTTATTTGTCAAATATTTATTATTATCATTTATTTTATACTAACTTATCTACACTTCCTACATGGGATGGAAATGCTATTTTCTTAAAACAGCTGCCATACTATTTACTCTTATAATATGCGCACTGGAAATTTTACAATAACCTATCGCATGATAATATATGCCATATACACTGCGTACATGAGCAGCATTGCTATTCCCTCGCCCCTTTTTATCTCTCGTTTTTGTCCATGCCATTATCCACACTATAAGTGAAAATACCACAAGCACGATTATATCAATCATATTCTCCTGTATAAATGTAATCGGACTTATTGCTGAAGCAACTCCAAGCACCATAAGTATATTGAAGATATTTGATCCTATTGCATTTCCGAGTGCCATATCTACTTCATTTTTTCTTGCTGCGACTATTGAAGTAACAAGCTCAGGAAGTGATGTTCCAATTGACACGATCGTAAGTCCGAAAGAGTCTGTGACATTCCGATATCTATTGCTATACGGCTTGCACTATCTACTACCACATCGCCGCCTACTGCAATTCCTACGGCTCCGATCACAATAAAAATTATTGCTTTCGGCATTGAAATAAGTGGTATATCATCAACTTCCGGATCAGATACGTTTTTATTTTCCTTTAAAGTATGTCTGACCAGATAGAAAATATAGCCTGCGAAAAAGCCAAGCAGAATTATTCCATCTACCCTGCCAAGTGTCATTCCTATCACACCCATGACAAGAAGCAGAATTGCGCAGATCATTGAAAATGGGAAGTCTCTTCTCAAAGAAGCTCCATCCACTGCTACCGGTGTCATTATTGCACAGACTCCGATAACTACCATAAGATTAAAGATATTTGAACCTGTTACATTGCTGACCGCAAGTGTATTGTTGTGTGCTATCGACGCAGCTACGCTGACTGCAGTTTCGGGAGTGATGTCCCCATCGCCACTATTGAGTCCTATGATAAGTGACGGCACCTTAAATCGTTTTTGCCACACTTGAGCTTCCCTCTACAAACAGATCCGCACCCTTTACCAGAATACAAATCCTGCCACCAGACACAGCAGCACTACAATAAATGGTGCTTCATTAATAAATTTTTCCATTGTGTTTCCTCCATCTTTACTATTTTTGTTTATATTTTATTATACATAAATATTTTTACATAATAAAATCAATTTAAACGATATGTCTACGAGTTTATTTACTTAAAATGCCAGTATCCCCAGATGTTCAAGCAATATCTTTAATCCGATGAAGATGAGGATGATCCCACCAACGACTTCGGCTTTCTTTTGTATTTGCTTCCGAAAAAGTTTCCAACTGCAACAGCTATTATAGACAGTACAAATGTTGTAAGTCCTATTATGGTAATTGCTTCATAAATGTTTAAGTTATCATATGCGAGCGCAAACATAATTCCGACTGCCAGTGCATCAATGCTTGTGGCTATCGCAAGTAAAAACATTTCTCCGTGGTTCAGCGCCAGATCTTTCTCAACTACCATATCATCTTCGTTGTCCTTTACTGCCTCGTATACCATTTTTCCACCAATAAATGCAAGCAGAATAAATGCGATCCAATGGTCAATGCTTGTGATATACTTTTCAAACTGTGCGCCGAGCATATAGCCAATAAGCGGCATGAGTGCCTGAAATCCTCAAAATATAACCCGATCGTTACTGCCTGTTTCTTGTTGAACTTTGTCATTCCAAGACCTTTTACATATTGATACGGCAAATGCGTCCATTGACAAACCCACTCCTATGAGCAGGATTTCAATAAAAAGTACCATATTTTATTCTCCATTCCCTAGTGTACGGTGACCGAAATTACATATTTCTGTACTTAATAGTTACAATATTTTATATATACAATGATATAAGGGTCAAAAGGTATTTTGACCTTTTAATCATACAATAAAAAAAGACCCGTGCATACAGTCACCTATAGCATAACGCTATTGTGTACTGCATACATGAGTCTCATTCTTTAATGTTTGCCAGGTCTTACAACCGGGTTTGTTGACAAACCACGTATATATTAAAATACGCGAACTACTCCCTCAGATGTAGTATTGCATTTTACTGGCCACACTATTGTGTGAGCAGTAACTTGTATTTAATTGATCACCATTGTTAATAGACTATAGCAAACTTGCGCTTGTCTTGTCAATGGCTTTCTGCGCTAATCTTTGTAAGTATTGGCTAACATATTATGATATGAGGGTCAAAAGGTATTTTGCCCCTCATTTATCCGACTTTAAATTCTTCTATCATACAAGTGTGCTTTTTGGTGTCTTTATCGTAGTTTACGCCTACAAGCAATAGATTGCCCTGAAATTCCTTTAGTCCTTCCACATACTGTCTGTCCTTTATCTGTGAGATCGCACCTTCTGCGCTCTTATCCCATTTTAACTCTATCACAGCAGCCGGTTTATCAGTATGCATTTTTCGTGGGATAAAACACAGATCAGCAAAACCCTTGCCACTTGAAATTCCCTGATTATCGTATAGTATTCACGCGCAAAATAAAATGCAAGGTTTATCGTACAGGCAAGTGAATTTTCATTGTTATATTGCAGACTTGAAATCTCCTTATGCGCCTTGTCAATACCTGCTGCTACAGCATCTGCATCCTTTGTCCACATTGCTTCAAGTAAATTTTTGAATCCTTTACAGACTCAATAACCTCGTTCCAGTCCATTGTACTGATCGCATTTACATACTCCTGCGACACTTCCTTATTGGGAATAGACACCGTTTTATCCTGCCAGCGGTAACTCAGATATCCAAGATGTACAAGCAGTGTCAACACATCGTCACGGTTCTGGAATGTGGTCATGTCATTTGAAAATGTACCTGTATTGATCTGTATCCGATCCCCTGCAAGCATACGCACGATTGCATCCTTTAAACCATCAAAATTCATCTGGATGTATACCTTCAAAGCCTCATATGTTTCTGTCTGATTCCAGTAATTATCAAACAGACCACTAAGCATGGCATCTACAACAGATTTAGGACTGTACATGGCATATATCTTCGGGTTTTCCCCATCCATGGTCATGAGCTCATATCCATCATACCATGCCTGTGCTTCCTCAAAGTTTCGCTTATATTCCGCACAGAGTGACCTTACCTCATCCTCAGTAAATCCGAAAAACTCAGCCATTTCACGAGGATTGATCATGGAGTATTCACTGAACATATTTAAAGCTGAATGTGAACCATATTTTTTTATCGGTAAAATTCCTGTCATATACGCAAGTGCAATATATTCCTGATCCTTTAACCATGCCCCTCAGAAAATCCAGATATTTCTTCTGCGCTTCTTTATCCTGCTTGTACTCACGAAACAGACAATCCCACTCATCTATGAGTATGATAAATGGTCTGCGGGTGTTGGCGTAGATATCCTTCATTACCTGTACCAGATTATCCTCATCCCGAAAACGATGAGAGGCGCAAGGAAACAGATCTGGAATACATCCCGGAGCTTTGCACCGAACGTCATACCGGATGGTTAAATATCTCCGGTTCGATTAATAAGCCGCAACGTATTGGCACACGTTATAGTGCCGGAGTGTTAGCAGAATCGGCTATTTTCACATATGTCGAATAATGTGTGACAACTCACGGAGGCATTCCTGTGCGAGCAGGATGCAAATTAAGGTGGTAACGCGAGAAATCCCCCTCGTCCTTAAATGGATGAGGGGATATTTTATTTTTCAGAATACAGATTCATCTTATCAGGAGGAAAATCATGACAATTTATGACGAATTAGTTGCCCGCGGTTTTATCGCGCAGGTAACAGACGAAAAAAGAAATCAA
>VOFC01005317.1_pt1 | contig 11347 bp, 24 predicted proteins | sample 5384161 | NCBI WGS metagenome assembly VOFC01 (sample SAMN12384722, study PRJNA508395) | human gut metagenome | isolation source: healthy gut B | host: Homo sapiens | reverse complement strand
TGCATATCCTGATTCTGGGGGCGGCTATCTGGCAGGTGCTGGCCCTGCGGAAGCTGCAGCAGGGGGCGAAAACCCGGCCAAGGGGACTTCTCCCATCCCATCACCCCTGAGCCGGGGGGCGCTGCCGGAGCTGAAGCGCCATGCGGAGAACCTGAACTCCGTGCAGGCGGGCATTCAGCGGGCTGTGGAGGAGAAAATGAAGTCCGAGCGGCTGAAAACCCAGTTGATCACCAACGTGTCCCACGATATCAAAAACGCCCCCGACCTCCATCGTCAACTATGTGGACCTGCTGAAAAAGGAGGAGATGCCCTCCGACAGCGCAAGGGAATACCTGGAGGTGCTGGACCGGCAGTCCCAGCGGCTGCGGAAGCTGACGGAGAGGACCTGGTGGAGGCGCTCCAAGGCATCCACGGGGAATATACCCGAGGTATCGCCGGCCCCTCACGGACCTGAACGTGCTGCTGAGCCAGGTGTGCGGCGAGTATCAGCAGCGGCTGGAGGACCAGGTGCTGGAGCCGGTGCTGGCGCTGTGCCAGCCGGGACCGGTGGCCATGGCCGACGGGCGGCTGCTGTGGCGGGTGCTGGACAACCTGATGAGCAACATCTGCAAAATACGCCATGCCCGGGACAAGGGTGTATCTGTCCACGGAGGCGGGAGAGGACGGCGTGCGGATGGTGGTGAAGAATATCTCGCGGTATCCGCTGAATATCTCCGCCGACGAGCTGACAGGAGCGCTTCGTCCGGGGGACAGCTCCCCCGCTCCACCGAGGGCAGCGGCCTGGAACCTGTCCATCGCCACCAGCCTCATGTCCCCGCAGGGCGGCGGCTTCCGCCTGACCATCGACGGGGACCTGTTCAAGGTGACCTGACCCTGCCGCCGCCGGGGCGGAGGAATAAAAACGCAGCTTGTCAAAAAATTTTGACAGGACGGTCCAAAAGGGCTTTTCCCTTTTGGACCGTCTTTATTTTGTTGCAGGCCGGAGAAAAATCGTGTATGATAAAGGGGAACGACAAAGAGCGAGGTACTTCCCATGAAGATCATGGCCATTGACTACGGCGACGCCCACACCGGCATCGCCATTTCCGACGCCACCGGGACGCTGGCGGGCTTTTCCACCGTATCAACAGCCGCCGGCCGGAGGTGGTGGCCCAGGAGATCGCCGCCCTCATCCCCCAGCACGGGGTCGGGGAGCTGGTGCTGGGCTATCCCAAGAACATGGACGGCACCCTGGGGCCCCGGGCGGAGAAGGCCGCCGCCTTCGGCGAGACCTTGAAGGAGGCTGACGGGCCTGCCGCTGACCCTTTGGGACGAGCGGCGCACCACCATCGACGCGCACAACATTCTCTTCAGTAACGGCAAAAACGCCAGAAAGCGCAAGAAGACCGTCGATGCCGTCGCGGCGGCCCTGATGCTGGAGGGGTATCTGACCCGGAAGCGGCTGGAGGCGGAGCGATGAACGTGCTCATCATCGGCGGCGGCGCGTCGGGCATGGCGGCCCCTGACGGCGGCCCGGCAGGGCCATCAGGTGGTGCTGGCGGAGCGGCAGGGCCGGGTAGGCCGCAAGCTGCTGTCCACCGGCAACGGCCGGTGCAACCTCACCAATGAATACGCCTGCCGGACCGCTATCACGGGGAGGAGCCGGACTTTCTGCCGCTTCGCCCTGAGGACCCGGAGCTTTCGGCGGCGGGAACGCTGGCCTTTTTCCGGCGCCTGGGCCTGGTCACCGTCACGGAGCCCGGTGGCCGGGTGTATCCCCTCTGAGCAATGCGGCGGCATCGGTGCTGGATGTGCTGCGGTTCGCCCTGGAGCAGCAGGAGAACATCCGGGTGCGCACCGGCTGCGTCATCCGCCAGCTGAAGCACCGGGACGGGCAGTTCCAGGCCCGACCGAGGAGGGGGGGACGTCATCACGGCCCAGCGGTGCATCCTGGCCGCCGGCGGCGCTGCCGGAGGACAAGCTGGGCGGCGGCATGGACGGCTATCAGCTGGCCCGGCAGCTGGGCCACCATCGAACGGTGCTGTACCCCTCCCTGGTGCAGGTGTGCACCGACCCCACCTATCCCCGGGGCCTCAAGGGGCGTGGAAGGCCCAGGCTGCCCTGACCCTGACCCGGGAGGGTGAGACGCTGACCGCCGGTCAGGAGAGGTGCTGTTCACGGAATACGGCGTCAGCGGCCCGGCGGTGTTTGACCTGTCCCGCCAGGCGGGCCACCGGCGGAGACGGCCTGACGCTGCACCTGGATTTTCTGCCCGGGTGGAGCCGGGAGGATACCCTGACCTGGCTGCATAGCCGGCGGACGGACCTGTCCCGGCAGGAGGCCGGTGCGCTGCTGACCGGCAGCGTCCATCCCCGGCTGGGACGGGTGCTGTGCAAGGCGGGGCATATCCGGCGGGCAGCCGGTATCGGAGGTAACGGACCGCCAGCTGGAGGCGCCCGCCGGGTGCGGGACCTTGCCCTGCCCGTCACCGGCACCTGCGGCTTTGACCAGGCCCAGGTCACCGCCGGCGGCCTGCGCACCGGGGAGTTTGACCCCCGGACCATGGAAAGCCGATTGACTGCCGGGATTCTACGCCTGCGGCGAGGTGCTGGATATCGACGGCGACTGCGGGGGGCTTCAACCTGCAGTGGGCCTGGGCCTCCGGCCGTCTGGCGGGACGGCTGTTGCATATTTAATAAGGGGGAAATGCGCATATGAGACGGGAAGCCCTGTGGGACCGTCTGTACCTGTCCGGCATCGACAGCCGGGCGGCGGACCTGGCCCGGGAAAACGGGCTGGGCCTGGAGATCGCGGCGTTCTGCTATGCCCCCAATCTGGAGGACCCGGCGGTGCTGTCCGCCGTCCGGGCGGATATGGCGGGGCTTCACCGCTTCTGGCTCCACGCGCCCTTTGCCGAGCTGGCCCCTGCGCCATTGATCCTCTGGTGCGGCAGGTGACGGAAAAGCGCTACCGCCAGGCGGCGGATATGGCCCGGGAGCTGGGCATCCGGCGGCTGGTGATCCACGGGGGCTTCGTGCCCCAGGTGTACTTTCCGGAGTGGTATGTGGAGCAGTCGGTGTGGTTCTGGCGGGAATTCCTGCGGCAGCTGCCGCCGGATATGACCATCGCCCTGGAAAACGTCATGGAGCCGGAACCCCGGCTGCTGGCGGAGATCGCCCGCCGAGGTGGACGATCCCCGGTGGGCCTGTGCCTGGACGTGGGCCATGCCAACACCTTCGTCAGCCGGGTGCCGCCTCTGGAATGGGTGGCCCCTATGGCCCCGTGGCTGCGGCACGTCCACCTGCACAACAACGCAGGGGCACAATGACCTCCACGAACCCCCCTGGGCCAGGGGACCCTGGCTATGGAGCAGGTGCTGGACACGGTGCTGACCCTGTGCCCGCAGCCACGTTCACCATTGGAAAATCAGGACTGCGGCCCGTCTCTTGTGTGGCTGCGGCGCACGGATACGGAGCGAACACATGACAAGCAAAAATTGACAGCATATATGGAGTCCATTCTCCCGGCGGACCGGGACGCCATGGACGCCGCCCGGCGGCGGCAGGCGGAGCTGGCCAAGCCCCCGGGCAGTCTGGGGGCGCTGGAGGACATGTCCATCCGGCTGGCCGGGATCCTGCGAACGCCCCGGCCCCGGAAAATCGACCGGTGCCGGGTAACGGTGCTGGCGGCGGACAACGGCGTGGTGGCGGAGGGCGTATCCTGCGCCCCCAGTCCGTGACGGTGCAGCAGGCGGTGAACATGACCCGGCACAAAACCGGCATGTCCGCCCTGGCGGCGTACTTCGGCGACCAGGTCTCAGGTGGTGGACGTGGGCATCCGCGCGCGGTGTCCTGCCCCCAGGTGCTGGACCGGAAGGTCCGGCTTCTCCACCGGCGACATTGCCGCAGAGCCCGCCATGACCCGGAGCAGGAGGCCCTCCGGCCCTGTCCGTGGGCCTTGACCTGGCCCACATGGCCAAGGAGGAGGGCATAGACGCCGTGGGCGTGGGGGAAATGGGGATCGGCAACACCAGCACCTCCGCCGCCGTGCTGTCCGCCCTGACCGGGGCCTCCGGGAGGAGGTGGCACCGGCCGGGGCGGCGGCCTGACGGATCGGGGCTTCGCCACGAAAAAAGCGGGTGCTGCGGCAGGCCCTGGCCCTGCATCGCCCCGACCCCGCCGACCCGGTGGGGGTACTGGCTGCCGTGGGCGGGCTGGATCTGGCCGCTATGACGGGGCTGTTTCTTGGCTGCGCCCATGAGGGCTGGCGGCGGCGGTGGACGGATACATCTCCATCGTGGCGGCCCTGTGCGCCGTGCGCCTGTGTCCCCGGGTGCGGGATTACCTGTTTTCCTCTCCCACGCCTCCTATGAGATCGGCTACCGGATCGCCGCACAGGAACTGGAGCAGGAGCCGTGTCTGCTGCTGGGCATGCGCCTGGGCGAGGGCAGCGGGTGTCCCCTGCTGTTCCGGATGATTGCGGGGGCCTGCGCGGTGCTGGACGGCTATGGCCACCTTCCCGGAGGCGGCCATTGAGGACGGATATCTGAACCCCCCATCCGGCAGGGGGACGCATTTCACGGTGGACAAATCATGAGGAATTTTACCTTCTTGGCGGCAGCAAAAGCGGCAAAAGCATGCTGGGCCAGCGGCTGACCCGGCGCACTGGCCGGGGACGCCCCATGATCTACTGGGCCACCCTGAGCCCCCATGACGGAGGACCGGGCCATCGTCCGGCGGCACCTGGCGGAGCGGGACGGCTGGGGCTTCACCCTGGAGCGCCGGGGCTCTGCCGGAGGGCCTGGCGGCTGGTGCCCCGGGAAGCGGTGCTGTTCGACAGCGTCACGGCGTGTCTGGCCTGCCAGATGTTCTCCGGCCCGCAGCCGGACGCCGCAGCCCGCCGCCCGGACGGCGGGAGCTGCTGACCGTCAGCCGGTATCCCCGGCACTTCGTGTGCGTGTGCGACGAGCTGTGGCGGGACGGCGTGACCTATGAGCCGTGGACGGAGCACTATCGCCGGGGACTGGCGGAGATCTGCCAAGGGCCCTGGCGGCGGAATTTGACGCCGTGGCGGAGCTGAGTGCGGCCGCGTGCGGATGTGGAAGGGAGAGCTGCCGGATGCGTGATTGGGTATGCGGATTTTCATGGCCTGGGGATGTTTCTGGCCATCCCCTGCCCCAGGAAGATATGGAGCGAGGGCGCCCGGCAGAAAATGCTGGTGTGCATGCCCCTGGGGCCCTGCTGGTCGGCGGCATATGGGCCGTTGTGCGTGGGCTGCTGCTGCGGGCACGCCGGGGCCGGTGGGCGGCGGTGTGCGCCGCCGTGCCGTGGCTGGTCACGGGGTTCATGCACCTGACGGATACATGGACGTGTGCGACGCGGTGCTGAGCCGCCGGGACCTGCAGACACGCCAGCGAATACTGAAGGATTCCCACTGCGGGGCCTTCGCGGTGATCTGCATGGTGCTGCTGGCCATGGGCCAGTGGAGCCTGTTCCTGTCGGCGGAGAACGCATTGTCTGGCGCTGCTGCTGATCCCGGCGGCCACCCGGGCCTGCGCAGGGCTGGCGGTGCTGGGCCTGCGGCCCATGGGCACCAGCCAGTATGCCGCCATGGGCCCCGCCCGGGGCGGCTATGTATTTGCCGCCATTGTGCTGGCGGCCGTGGGCCTTCCCCTGGCTGGACGGGAGCTTGCCGCGTTGGCGCCGCCGTGGGGCTATTGGCCTGGCGGTGTGGTACGGCTTCCGGAATCTGGATGGCATGTCCGGGGATATCTCCGGCTTTTGCCCTGACCATCGGCGAGCTGTGCGGTGCGGGGCGGCGATTCTTGTGGAGGTGAATGGATCTTGATCATTGGAGGCGCGTTCCAGGGAAAGCTGGCCTTCGCGGCTGAAAGCAAAATACGACCTGGCGGCGGAGGATATCTGCGACCTGGCGGTAAGCGCCCCCTGTTCCTGCCCGGTGCTATGTCCACCTGGAGGCCCTGACCCGGCAGGAGGAACCCCCAGGCGGCCCTGCCCCCTGCTGCTGGCGGCGGAGGTGGTGATCTCCCCCAGGAGGTCGGCAGCGGCGTGGTGCCCATGGACGCCGGAAGGCGGGCCTGGCGGGAGCGCCATGGGCGGCTACTGCGGCAGCTGGCGGAAAAGGCCGGTCATGTATACCGGATATTTTGCGGACTGACGGAGGAATTGAAATGAAACTGACACTTTTGCGGCACGGGGAGACCGAGGGCAGCCGCCGGGACCTGTACTACGGGGCGGCGGATATCCCGGCGCTGCCGGAATCCCTGGCGGCCCCTGCACGAAAACGCGGCGGCCGTATCCCCGGGCCGCCCACTACTACCAGCGGCCTGCTGCGGACGATACAGACGCTGGGGCCATATACGGCGACGTGGCCCCATACACGCCGGGGCTGGTGCTGCCGGGGCTGCGGGAGATGGATTTCGGCGACTTCGAGATGAAAAAGCTATCAGGTGCTGAAGGACATGGCGCGCTGGCGTATCAGGCGTGGATGATGACCTGGTTCCGACGTGAAGCCCGGCACCGCACAACGTTCCCGGGGGAGCCTGCCTATGAAAGAGTGCCCCACGGGAAGCAAATTCCGAAAACCGAAATTTCTTTCCCGGAAAGACCTGACGGACACTTGCCGTGATAAAATCAACATTACCTGTGAGCATGGGGCTTTCTTTTTGCGCGCCGCCATGACGCCCCCGTCCGGCAGGTGCCTCGCCGGCCGCCAATAATAAGGAGGTGCCGTTAGATGCGAGTGAAGATCACTTTGAGATGCAATGAGTGCAAGCAGAGAAACTACAACACGATGAAAAACAAGAAGAACAACCCTGACCGTCTTGAAATGAACAAGTATTGCCCCTTCTGCAGAAAGCATACGGTCCAGACCGAGACCAAGTAATTGGAAGGAGATAGCACGATGGCAGAGGAAAAAAAGGTCAAGAAGGACCACGGCAAGTGGTTCCGTGAGATGAGAAGCGAACTGATGAAGGTGGTATGGCCCAGCGCCAAAGACCACCGCCAAGAATACCGGCACGGTGCTGCTGTGCTCTGTGGCAGTGGGCGCCTGCATCTGGATCTTCGACGGCGTGGCGATGCTGCTGATTAAGACCCTCATCGACGCTTTCACCGGCTGAGGAAGTGCGGCATGGCTGAAAACGCGAAATGGTATGTGATCCACACCTACTCCGGCTACGAGAACGCCGTAAAGGCCGCCATTGAGAAATCTGTGGCCAACCGCGGCCTGGAAGACATGGTCCAGAAGATGGAGATCCCTTGGAGACTGTCACCGAGGTCACCGAGTCCGGCGTCATGAAGGAAGTGGAGCGCAAGGTATTTCCCGGCTACGTCCTGCATCAAGATGATCCTGACCGATGATACCTGGCATTTGGTCCGCAACATCCGCGGCGTTACCGGTTTCGTGGGCGAGGCCAATAAGGCCATCCCCCTGACGGAGGAGGAAGTGGCGGCGTTGGGCGTGGAAAAGCGCGAGATCGTGGTGCTGTATCATGTGGGCGATACCGTGAAGATCACGGACGGCCCTCTGGCCAGCTTCATGGGTACCGTGGAGGAGATCGACGCCGACAAGAACAAGGTTCGTGTGGCGGTCTCCATGTTCGGGAGAGAGACTCCCATAGAGCTGGAGCTCCTTGGATCAGGTCGAGGTTCGTCCTGCAGGCGCAGCAGGACTGCGCGGCAGGCCGGAACATTTCCCTCCGGCGCAAGTGGGAGAGGCTGTGCGTCTCGCCAAGAGCGGTTTCCGGTATTTGCCGGCTGCTACCACATTTTTATGAAGGAGGTGCCTATCCATGGCACAGAAAGTTGTTGGTTATGTAAAGCTGCAGATTCCTGCAGGCAAAGCGACCCCGCACCCCCCCTGTCGGCCCCGCTCTGGGCCAGCACGGTGTCAACATTCAGGCCTTTCACCAAGGAGTTCAACGAGCGCACTAAGAATGACGTGGGCATGATCATCCCTGTTATCATCACCGTATACTCCGATCGCTCCTTTAGCTTCATCACCAAGACGCCGCCCGCCGCCGTGCTGATTAAGAAGGAGTGCAACATCGAGTCCGGCTCCGGTGTCCCCAACAAGACGAAGGTCGCCACCATTTCCAAGGCCTCCATTCAGAAGATCGCCGAGCTGAAGATGCGCGATCTGAACGCCGCGTCTCTGGAAGCCGCCATGAGCATGATCGCCGGTACCGCCCGCTCCATGGGCGTCGTGGTCGGCGAGTAAGGAGGGTGTAAGAAATGTTTAGAGGTAAGAAATATCAAGAGAGCGCCAAGCAGATCGACAGTCTGGACGCTGTATGATCCCAAAGGAGGGTCTGGAGCTGGTATGCAAGACCGCTTCCGCCAAGTTTGACGAGACCGTCGAGCTGCATGTCAAGCTGGGTGTTGACTCCCGTCACGCCGACCAGCAGGTCCGCGGCGCCATCGTCCTGCCCAACGGCACCGGCAAGACCGTTCGCGTCCTGGTGTTCGCCAAGGGCGACAAGGCCGACGCTGCCCGCGAGGCCGGCGCCGATTTCGTCGGTGATATGGACATGGTGGAGAAGATCCAGAAGGAAAACTGGTTCGACTTCGACGTGGTGGTCGCTTCCCCCGATATGATGGGTGTTGTGGGCCGTCTCGGTAAGGTTCTCGGCCCCAAGGGCCTGATGCCCTCCCCCAAGGCCGGCACCGTCACCCCGATGTGGCCAAGGCGGTCAAGGAGGTCAAGGCCGGTAAGGTCGAGTATCGTCTGGACAAGACCAACATCATCCACTGCCCCATCGGCAAGGTGTCCTTCGGCGCTGACAAGCTGTATGAGAACTATACTGCTCTGCTCGGCGCTATCATCAAGGCCAAGCCCGCCGCTGCCAAGGGTCAGTATATCAAGTCCTGCGTGGCCGCTTCCACCATGGGCCCCGGCGTGAAGATGAACGCCAACAAACAGCTGTAAAAAACCGGCTGAAACTAATTTGATATCTTCGGCTTGACAAACCGTCACGCCCTGATATAATACCAGATGCGTTCCAAAGACAGCAGGTGGCGAAAGCCGTAAGTCCTGCCGAGGATGGCAAGTCATTTCGATTGCTTTTCACCGTCCTCATGTCCTTGTGATACAGGGACGGTTTTTCTTTTTGAACGCACCGACAATTCTAACGGAGGTGAAATCAAAGAATGCCCAACGCAAAGGTTCTGTCTGAAAAAGCAGGCGATCGTGGCGGCGCTGACCGAAAAGCTGCAGAATTCCGCAGCCGGTGTCATCGTTGATTACAAGGGGCATCACCGTGGCGGAGGACACTGCTCTGCGCGCGGACTGCCGCGAGAACAACGTGGATTACGCTGTTGTGAAGAACACCCTGCTGCGCTTTGCATTCAACAACGTGGGCCTCAACGAGCTGGATGATCAGCTCAACGGCACCACGTCCCTGGCCGTGTGCATGGACGATCCCGGCGCCCCGGCCCGCGTCATCGCTGACTATGCAAAGAAGCTGAAGGACAAGTTCGAGATCAAGGGCGGTTTCATGGAGGGCAAGGTCGTCTCCCTGGAGACCGTGAACGCGCTGGCGTCCATCCCCGCCCTGCCCGTGCTGCAGGCCCAGGTTCTGGGCACCATGCTGGCCCCCATCTCTGCTCTGGCCTGCGTGCTGAAGCAGATCGCCGAGAAGGACGGCGCTCCCGCCGAGGAAGCCGCCGCCGAATAAATTCCGGCACCACCCCGGGGCACGGCGTCCCACTCAAATCAAACAAATATCTTACAATTAGGAGGCTTATCAAAATGTCCGAGAAGATTACTGCTATGATCGAAGAAATCAAGGGCCTGACCGTTCTGGAGCTGTCCGAGCTGGTTCACGCCCTGGAGGAAGAGTTCGGCGTGTCCGCCGCCGCCATGGCCGCTCCCGCTGCCGGCGCTGCTGCTCCCGCTGCCGAGGAAAGACCGAGTTCGACGTGGTCCTGACCGGCTTCGATGCCGCTCAGAAGATCAAGGTCATCAAGGTCATCCGTGAGGTCATGGGTCTGGGTCTGGCCGAGGCCAAGGCTGCCGTCGAGGGCGCTCCCACCACCATGAAGGAAGCCCCTGTCCAAGGAGGACGCCGAGGCTCTGAAGAAGCAGGTCGAGGAAGTCGGCGGCAAGGTCGAGCTGAAGTAAGTTTCACCTTAAATGAAAAAATGCTGCAAGCGCTGCGCTTGCAGCATTTTTTTGCGCTTTTTGGGGATTCTGGCGGATAAAATGCCGCGGAATTTTTCCGCTTGTGAAATCGAAGTGGTGCTGGCAGCCGCTGCTGATGCCCATGCTGATGTCCGCCATCGTGGACGGCGGCTGTACCGGGAGAGATACCTTTCATGCTTCAGGGGCTTTTTCCGGGCTTATCGCCCAACACCGCCCGCTTTGTGCTGACGGTGGGGGCCATCATGGTGGGGGTAGCCTGCCTGTCCACTGGCCATGGGCGTGCTGGCGGCACGGTGCCGCCATCGCCACCAGGGCTTTGCGGAACATGCGCAGCGGCACCCTGCGCAGGGAAGATCAAGGCTTTTTCTTCTCCAGCATCGACCACATCTCCACCCCTCAGCTGATCACCCGGGCCACCACGGACATCAACACCCTGCGGGACACCATGCGTCATCTCTGGTGACCCTGTACCGGGCGCCGGTAATGGTGATCTGGCCACGGTCACCAGGCTTTATCGTCTCACCGCGGCTTCGCCCGCTGCTGCTGGCGTGTATCCCCCTGCTGGCGGTGGTGATTCATTCTGCTGAAGGTGGGCCAGCCCCGCAGTTCAAACGGATGCTGAAGATGATGGACGGCATGAACCAGGCCGTCCGGGAAAATCGAGTGGTGGCCAGCCGGGTGGTGAGCCTACGTTCGGGGGGCTTTATGAGTCAAACGGTTTGACAAGACCACCATGACCTGCGCCAGGCCCAGCTGGGCGCAGGGAGACTGTTTACCCTGTCCGGCCCCATTACCATGGGCATTATGTGGATGTGCAGCGTGCTGATTCTGTTTTTCGGCGGCCGGGAGATCATTTCCGGACCACCGGCCTGCTGACCGGCCAGCTGGTGAGCCTGGTGAACTACGCCGGTATGGCGGTGAACTCCCCTGTCCATGATCAGCTGGCTGGTGATGTCCCTCGTCCCGGCCCAGGCGTCCCTGGTCCGGATCAACGAGGTGCTGGACGAGAAAATTGACATCACAGACGGCCCTCCGACGCCGCAGTGGAAAGCGGCAGCATCGACTTCGAGGACGTCTGCTTCAGCTATACCCGGGACCCCTGACAAGCTGGCCCTGCGCCATGTGACCCTGCACATCGCCTCCGGCGAGACCATCGGCGTCATCGGCGGCACCGGCGAGGAAGTCCACCCTGGTGAGCCTGATT
>VOFC01006888.1_pt1 | contig 11369 bp, 17 predicted proteins | sample 5384161 | NCBI WGS metagenome assembly VOFC01 (sample SAMN12384722, study PRJNA508395) | human gut metagenome | isolation source: healthy gut B | host: Homo sapiens | reverse complement strand
ATAACCATACTCCTTTTCTATTTCTTTTTGTCACATTCGTATTATTGTATCACAACGCCTCTGGAATTTCAAGTGGATAATATGATATTTTCATGACGCCTGCGTAAAAAAAAAGACCAAAACCATGGGGGAAAACAGGTTTTTCCAGTTTCAATTGCTCTGCAATTTCTGCGGAAATTTTCAATTTTCTCTGGTAATTGCAAACAGGGATATGGTATAATAGGAGTGGATGCCGATTTTCGGCTTCACATCATTTCAGAAAAGGATGACATTATGCCTGTTTCTTATAACCGGTTTCCCTGACCGATTCCATCGGTTTATTCGAAAATTCTCGACCCAAAAAACTGAAAACCAATACCCTCCGCATTCAATTCTTTCATCCACTGGAAAAAAAGAATCAGCTGCAAAGAGTGCCCTTGCCTTCTCGCTGCTGACCACCAGCAACGCTGTTTATCCGTCTATGGAAGAACTGGCGAAAAAAAGCTGGATACGCTCTATGGCATCTCGCTCACATCTGGCGTTACCAAGTTCGGTGACTTTCAGACGTGCGGGATTACGGTTCGCACCATTGCTGACCGCTATGCCCTGCATCAAGAACCGCTTTTGCAGGAAATGACAGACTGCTGCTGACCTGCCTGCTTCAGCCGAACTGTGTAGCAGATGGTTTCACAGAATTTGAATTTCAGACCAAGCAGAAAGACTTGCTGGACACCATCGAAGCAGAAATCAATGAAAAGCGTGCTTATGCCACTGCACAGGCATTGGAAACGGCATTCCAGAATGAACCGGCTGCCCTCTCCTGCTATGGCAAAAAAAGGAAGATGTCTTAGCATTGACACCGCAGAACACACTTGCTGCATATCGGGAAGTGCTGCATACTGCTCCGGCTGAAATCTATTTTGTTGGTGCAGAATCTCAGCCAATGCTGTTAGAAAAGCTGAAAGCAGCTTTGACACCGATTGACCGCCCGAATGTGCCTTCTTACACGTTCCATGTTCCTAGCCCGGCAAAGGCAGAACCTGTTACCGTTGTAGAACCGCTTCCGGTCAATCAGGCAAAAATGGTGCTGGTTCTGAAATCAGACTGCGACAACCGCTATGTGATGCAGATGGTCAGCTATATTCTCGGTGCATTGCCGTCCTCGAAATTGTTCGCCAACGTTCGGGAAAAAAATGAGCCTCTGCTACTACTGCTCCAGTTCTTATTCTACACCAAAACAAACGATGATCATCAGCAGCGGTGTAGAACATGACAATCTGGAAAAGGCAAAGACTGCCATTCTGGAACAGCTGACTGCCATTCAGAACGGGGATATTTCAGATGCAGAACTGGAATCCGCAAGAATGAGCATCTACAACACCTTAAATGGTATCGGAGATACGCCTGGCTCGCATATCAACTGGTATCAGGGTTGCTACTACTGGAACAACTACCACACGCCGGAAGATTCTCTGAAACAGTATCTTGCCATCACCAAGGAAGACATTACCAAGGCTGCCCGTACCCTGAAATTGGATACCGTCTATATCATGGATACCAAGAAAGAGGAGGCGTAACATCATGGCAGAAACAAAAATTGAACGCATTTCCTGCTCGCAGATTGGCGAACAGTACACCCATATTCAGCACAAGAGCGGTCTTTCTATTTACGTCAGCGAAATGGAGGGATTCAGCACCACAGAAGCCCTGTTTGGTACAAAATACGGTTCGATTAACACCCAGTTCAAGACCAAGCAGGAAAAAGATTTCTGCTGTGTGCCGGAAGGCATTGCTCACTATCTGGAACACAAGCTGTTTGAAAATGAAGACTGCGATGTATTCGACCTCTACGCAAAGACGGGGAGCAAATGCCAACGCTTTCACTTCGTTCGATAAGACTTGCTACCTGTTCAGCTGCTCTTCCCACTATCAGGAATCGCTCGAAATCCTGCTCTCTTTCGTGCAATCCCCTTACTTCACTAAGGAAAGTGTTCAGAAAGAACAAGGCATCATTGGACAGGAAATTCAGATGTGCAACGATGACCCAGGCTGGCGGATTTTCTTCAATACCCTGCAAGGCTTATTCCACCACCATCCGGTAAAAATCGACATTGCCGGAACGATTGAAAGCATTGCTCAGATTACGCCGGAACTGCTGTACCGCTGCTATCACACCTTCTACAATCTGCACAACATGGTGTTATCGGTTGCCGGAAACTGCAAGGTAGATGAAGTAGTTGCATTGGCAGACAAATTGCTGAAGCCGTGCGAAGATATGCAGCTGGAATGCATCTTCCCGGAAGAACCGATGGAGATTGTACGGGCAGAAACTGTAGAAACTGCACCGATTGGCACAACCATGTTTGTATTGGGCTATAAAGTGCAAGCCGGCATCTGGTCTGGAAAATCTCAAGAAGGAACTGCTGGCAACGCTTGCTCTGAAAGTTTTAACACATGTCACATCCCCGCTGTATCAGGGTATGTTGAAAGATGGTTTAATCAATGAAACTTTCTCGACTGAAATTTTCAACGGCGATGATTTCTTTGTTGCCATGCTGGAGGGCGAATCCAAAGACCCACACGCTGTACGGGAACGGATTTTTGCAGCAGTCGAAGACGCTGCAAAGAATGGCTTAGACGAAACCCTCTTTGAAAACAGCCGAAAGAATGCCTATGGCAGCCTGATTATGAAGTTCAACAATGTAAAAGCTGTTGCCAACCTGATGATTAACTCTGCTATGAGCGGCATTGCACCGTTTGATACCGTCACGATGCTTTCCAGCCTGACGATTGAAGATGCAAACCGTTGGTTGCGGGAAGAACTGCTGCCACAGCAGGCAACGCTCTCCATTATGAAGAATCAGGATTAAACAGAAAGGAGCGGGATTCCGCTCCGGAATCCCGAATCAAAACGATGTTAGAGCAAAACGAAATTCAATTCCCCCATCTCGGAATTGACCTACACGTTGACAGCACCGCCTTTCAAATTTTTGGAATTGATATCCAGTGGTATGGCTTGCTGATTACTTGCGGTCTGCTGCTGGCAATGATTTATGCGTTTCACAATATGCGTTCCTACGGCATTCACCCTGACCGTGCTATTGATGCCATCATCGGTGGCATCATCAGGGGCGATTGTTGGAGCAAGAGCCTATTATGTCATCTTAGAATGGGACAACTACGCTGGCGACTGGAAACGAATTTTCAACCTGCGACAAGGTGGGCTTGCCATCTATGGTGGACTGATTGGGGCGTTAGTCGTTGGATGTATCATTGCAAAAATCCGAAAAAGTACGGCTGCTGCCGCTGTTAGACCTCTGTGGAGCTGGGTTTCTGCTGGGGCAAGGAATCGGACGTTGGGGAAACTTCTTCAATCAAGAAGCATTCGGCTGCAACACAAACTCAATTTTTCGGCATGACTGGCGGAACGATTCAGAATTGGATTACCAATGTCTATCCCACAACCATCTTTTATCAGAATTTCGGAAAGACTATGGATGCTGCAACGCCAGTACATCCATGTTTCTTATATGAATCGTTCTGGTGCTTGCTGGGGTTTGTTGTACTTGCCATCTGCGGACAAAAATTCCGGAAGTTTGACGGGCAAATTTTTATCATGTACATTGGTTGGTATGGTTTAGGGCGGTTCTTCATCGAGGGGCTGCGAGTAGATAGTTTGGCGATTGGAAATATGCGAATTTCACAGCTGATTGCTGGAATTTGCGTGGTAGTGTCTGTGATTCTGCTGCTGGTAATCGGCGGACGGGTTCGCCGGATGGGCTCGGACTATCAGCTTTACTGCAATACAGAAGCCTGCAAACAGATGATGGTGGAACTGGATGCCAAACGAGAAGCATCCGGCAAAAAAGCTGCTGCCTCGGTGGCGTTGGATTCTGCAAAAGAGCCAGAGGATGAAACCTCTGAGCCGGAAGAAACTTCCGAAGCAAAAACAGATGCTCCAGAAGAAAAAACGATAAATGATGAATGAGAGAGGGATAGGAGGACGTTTCATCATGGCGAAATTGATTAGTGGAAAAATCGTATCGGTAAAGGTACGGAACGAGGTCAAAAAAAGAAACCGAAGAACTGCGGGAAAATCATGGCATCGTGCCGGGACTGGCAGTTATTCTGGTTGGCAACGACCCTGCATCTCAAGTTTATGTTCGTAACAAGCAGCGTGCCTGCGAGGAAGTCGGATTTCATCCGTACGAATACCGCATGAATGAAAATGCAACGCAGGAACAGTTGCTGGATTTGATTGGTGTTTTGAACAAAGATAACAAGGTCAATGGCATTCTGGTGCAGTTGCCGTTGCCGGAACATATTGATGAACAGGCTGTTATTCATGCCATTTCTCCGCTGAAAGATGTTGATGCATTCCATCCGGTGAATGTCGGAAAGATTATGATTGGCGACTATGATTTCCTGCCGTGTACGCCTGCTGGTATCATGGAACTGATTGCAAGCACAGACGTTGACATCAGCGGTAAGCAATGCGTTGTCATCGGCAGAAGCAATATTGTCGGAAAACCAATGGCAATGCTGCTGCTGCAAAAAGAATGGAACGGTTACCATCTGCCATTCTCGCACGAAGAATCTGAAAGAACTGGCAGCCAGTGCAGATATTCTGGTAGTTGCCATCGGCAAGCCAAAGTTTGTCACTGCGGACATGGTGAAAGAAGGAGCAATTGTCATTGATGTTGGCATCAACCGCATGGAGGATGGAAAGCTCTGTGGCGATGTGGACTTTGATTCAGTAGAGCCAAAAGCTGGATACATCACACCCGTTCCGGGCGGTGTTGGCCCTATGACCATTGCAATGCTGATGAAAAACACCCTGCATGCTGCAAAGTTACAGCACAACTTAGCATAAGGCATACAAACAATCACATAAAAAAAAATAGGCAGTCGGGAAATATTTCCCAGCTGCCTGTTTTTATCAGAAAGACACGCTTCAAACAAAAAAAAAGCACTGCGGAAAATCCACAGTGCTTTTTGTTGTCTACTATAAAATGTTTGATTATTCCTTTACACCGCCGAGGGCAACGCCACCAACGATGAACCGAGACAAGCAAACATAAATGACGATAATCGGAATAACAGACAATGCAACTGCTGCGTACTGTGCACCAAGGTCAATCTTCTTATCCTGACCCAGTACCTTCTGTACCATCATCGGCATGGTAATCATCTTGTCATTCGAGATCAAAATCATGTTCTGTGTATAGTAGTTGTTCCAGTTCTGTACAAATGCAAAGATTGCCTGTACTGCAATTGCCGGCTTCATCATCGGAATTGCAATGGAAATAAAGGTTCTGAATTCGCTGCATCCGTCAATTCTAGCTGCTTCAACGATGTCCAACGGGAAGGAGGACTTCATATATTGACGCATATAGAATACGATTGCCGGAGCGGCAATTGCCGGAACGATCAGCGGAATGAAGGAGTCTGCCAAGCCCAGTGTGCCAACCATGAACTGTACGAAACCGGTAGAAGTTACCTGAATCGGAATCATCATAACGGCAAGAATGAGCGTGTAAGCACCATCACGAACCTTGAACTGATAAACAGTCAAACCGTATGCAGTCATTGCAGAGAAGAATACGGTCAAAATCGTAGAACCAGCTGCGATAATCAAGCTGTTCCGATAACCACGCAACAGATCCCACTGCGGAGACTGTGTGGTGATATTCTTCATGTTTTCAACAAAGTTGCTGCCCGGAATCAAAGATACCGGCGACTGCAGGATGGCATTATGACCACGGCAAGCATTTACAATCATCAAGTACAGCGGCACTAAGCAAACCAATGTCAACAGAATGCAAACGATGAAGCATCCAGCGGACTTTAAGTTCTGTACCAGTCTGTAATTATCCTTTACACCAACTTGTTCCATTAGTCCATGCCTCCCATCTTTGCCAGCTTCTGTTCCCGCTTATAAGCCTTAACGAGTTCCTTCCGTTCCTTCTTCTTCCGAGCTTCATCAGCATCCCGGTTCATCCGGAATACGATAATACCCAGAATTGCAGTGATGATAAAGAGGATGATGGAAGCCGCACCGGCATAACCATACTGTACCTTATCTTCACTGGTACGGAAGTTCTTATATACGAATACAGCAGCTGTTTCCAAATACTTGTTGATGGTTTCTCTCTTGGTGTGGAACAAGAACGGAATATCGAACATCTGCAAACCACCGATCATGGAAGTGATCAAGGTGTAAACAACCATCGGACGCAGCAACGGCAGAGTTACCTTGCGGAGTACCTGACCACTTGTCGCACCGTCGATTGCAGCAGCTTCGAACAGGGACGGGTTAATACCCAAAATACCAGACATCATCATGATCATGGTATTACCAAACCACAACCACGTTTGAATAAACATAACGATTGCTCGTGACCACGCCGCACTGTCTTCAAACATGAAGGCATCTTTTCCGGCAGATGTCAGCAAGCCGTTTACCAAACACATGTTGGAGTTGGAGAAGAAACGCATGAACAACGCTGCAACAGATACAGCAGTGATGATATTCGGCAGGTACATAACGACCTTAAAGAAGCCCTGACCCGGAATGTGCAGCTTGGAATCTGTGAACCAAACAGCAAGCAACAGGGACAGGAGAATCTGCGGGATGAAGTTACCAACCCAGAGAATCAAAGTATTTCCAAAGTCACGGGCAAATTCTGCATGAATCCGACGAGCGGAACGGTCATCGCCACCGAACAGCAATGTCTGGAAATTCTGCAGACCAACGAAGGTATCCCCTTCGGAACCATTTCCGTATACACTCAAGATAAAGGTGTTGATCAGTGGCCAGATCTGGAAGAAAGCGTATACAAGAAAAAAAAAATGGTGCAATGAAAAAATATCCATACTTGGCGTAGCTGATTGATTTAATTCTTCTTTTGTGCAGCTGATGCCATAAAACACACCCTCTCAAAAAATTAAGTAAAATAGTAAGAATAGATAATCGTAAAGAGATAATGACAAATATATGCCTACGGGATAGAACTATCCCGTAGGCGATTATATTTGATCGTGTCAAATTTGGCTATTCAGCTTATTCAACAGTGATGTCAGAGATAGCAGATGCTACAGTGTCGAGGAATTCGTCGTATGAGTTGCGATACCGTCGAGGTCGATTGCGTCAGCAGAATCGTACAGAACAGCGAACTGATCCTGACCATCCTTGAACAGCGGGTTGCTGTTCTTGCCGCCTTCTACAACTTCCTTCATAACAGACTTGTTGTTAACGAAGTCGCTGTGGCTTTCAATGCAATATTCCTTCATGGTAGCGTCATCAACAGTCATAGCCTTGATGAACTGACCAGCGAATGTACCGTTGTCGCAGTTCGGGCTTACGCAGATCCAAGAACCGCCCCAGAACCAGCCGGTCGGGCCTTCTGTGATTGCATACTTACCATATGTAGAACCGCTTTCGCCGCCTTCAGCAGATTCCAGCTGACCGCCAGCTGCCAGAGACCAAGACGGGAAGAAGTAACCCATGGTAGCGTCAGCCATTGCACCATCAGACTGACCAATTGCATACCAGTCATCTGTCCACTGATCTACAGTGCCGATGTAACCAGCATCATAGTTGGTCTTAGCCATGTTGATGAAGTCGCCCAGGCAAGCCTTTGCGTTGTCAGCAGTGATCTTACCATCCTGAACCCATGCAGTGCTTCTGTTACCAGCGGGTAAGCTCTCCAAACGCCGCCCAGGGTATCAGCCATAGCAGTCTTGTTGCCAGATGCATCGTATACTTCCTTAGCAGTTGCCCAGAATGTATCCCAGTCAGCTACCTTAGCCTGCATTTCTTCCGGAGAAGTTACGCCCAGGTACTGTTCAGCCAGGTCGGTTCTGTAGCAGTAACCACCTGCTGCTGCCTGCCAAAAGAAGCACCCTTCAGAACGCCGTTCTGATCGGTACCCATTGCTGCGGTGTGGCTGTAAGCATCGCTGTACATATCAGCAGTGATACCAACGCTTTCCAGCGGAGCAGAGTTTTTTCATCGTTGTTTTCATAAGACAGAACCCAGTCTGCATCGCAGATGTACAGGTCAACGTCAGAACCAGAAGAGAAGTATGTCAGATACTGTTCCATAGCTTCTGTACCAGCAGAACCTACGTTCTGATACTTGATCTTGCCAGCCATGTCCGGATATGCCTTTTCAACAACCGGGATCATAGCGTGCAGGTCAGTGTCAGTCCAGCACAGAACGGTCAGTGCATCACCGGTATCCGGCATAGAAACTGCACCCAGTTCCGTGCTTGCAGTTGCATCGCTGTCAGAAGATTCTTCGCTGGATTCTTCAGCAGCAGATGTTTCTTCGCTGGATTCTTCAGCAGCAGATGTTTCTTCGCTGGACTCTTCAGCTACAGTAGTAGCAGCAGAGCTGGAAGAAGAATCCTTGTCGTCACCGCAACCTACGAATGCAGTTGCAGTCATAGCCAGAGCAGCCAGCAATGCCAAAGTTCTTGTTAATTTGTTCATTGGAAATTTCCTCCTTAAATATATTACCTTGTTCCGAACAACCAGAACAAGATAAGCAGCAAGGGTCATTTACCGCCTGTCCCCCATGGCAAGGCGTGCATAAAAGCCCCTTTTGATACACTAAAGTCAATGATAAAAACCATTCTTTCATTTTTTTTGGGATTTCAAACAAATAAATGTCCACTTTTTGTATGAGTTTCACAAAAAATAGGGGGCGTTTTCAGAAAAGGTTACAAAACGGTTAAATCATATTTGTGCAGGTTTTGAGAATCCTCCCATTTTAAGCAAAACTTACATACAAATAGTCCCGAATCGAAAGAAAAAGCCGGTCTGTCATGCCGTCTGCATAGAGCAGTTCATAAATATTTTGAAAATATTGAATCTGTGTCCGCAGACGAACAATGGCTTCCGCCTGTTCCGGCGTGACGTTCGGCAGCTTTTGAAAATCCTCTGCCGTGGCGATGTTGATGTCCAGATGGGGAATGGATTCTGAATCCGATGCCGTTTTCTCCTCTGGCATCGTCGGCTCTGATGATTCTGATGGCTGTGTATCCGGTTCGGGTGAAATCGTTTGCAGTTCTCCTATTATAAATAGGTATGGGGCAATTTGGGGAATAGATTCCACTTCCGATTCCATTGACTTGCTGCTAACTCTTCCAATGTCTGAAATCCGCCGACTGCCTCCCGATAAGAAACAATCCGCTCCGCTAAAATTGCACCAACACCCGGCAGCGTTTCCAGTTCTTCCGCTGTTGCCGCATTCAAATCAATGGATAAGAAATCTCGGTTCAGCTTCTTCTGGGAACACCAATTCCGCTGCATCTGGCTGTACTGGTTCTGCCTGTCTTACTGGAACAGTTGTAGAACCTGCTGATTTTGTAGTGGTTTTTTTGCTTTTGTAGGCTTGTCCCAGTCAAAAACAGGCTGTCGATTTGCAGTTACAGAATCCGCTTCTGTTTCCAGCGGTTCGGTTTGTAGTGCGGATTCTGCTGACTCTTCCGAAGCAGTTGTAACCCATGTAATCGCCGGAATGGTATCCTGTTCGGCAAAGCTCTGCACGGCTAAAACGACCACTGCCGTTCCCATCATTGCCAAACCCAGCAACGGTTTCCAAAGTTGTTTTCGTTTCATCTTCATGCCCATTTACAAAAAGGGAAAGACAACGGATGCCGTCTTTCCCCTCGTAATTGTTTTTGATTCCGTTAGATTCTTGCAACGCCGGTGTCTTTTGCAGCCTGTGCAACCGCAGCTGCAACTGCTTCTGCAACACCCCTTTTCCAATGCACTCGGAATGATATATTCCGGACAAAGCTTTTCATCTGTTACGAAGGACGGCAATTGCCTTTGCAGCAGCAATATTCATTGCATCATTGATCTCCTTGCACGTACGTCCAGTGCACCACGGAAAATACCCGGGAATGCCAGAACGTTGTTGATCTGGTTCGGGAAGTCACTTCTACCAGTACCAACAACTGCAATATGCCCAGCTGCCAGTGCTTCTTCCGGCATGATTTCCGGTGTCGGATTTGCCATCGGGAACAGAATCGGCTTTTCAGCCATGCTCTTTACCATTTCCGGTGTTACGCAGTTCGGAGCAGAAACGCCGATGAAAACATCTGCACCAACCAGAACATCTGCCAGAGAACCAGCCTTATGACCACTATTTGTAATCTTTGCCATCTGTTCCTTTTCCTTGTTTCAGACCTTCTCTGCCTTCATAGATTGCACCCTTCCGGTCACAGAGAATGACATGATGCGGGTCTAGACCCATTGCAATCAGCAGGCGGATAATCGCAATCCCTGCTGCACCAGCACCGCTGGTGACAACCTTGACATCCTTCAGGTTCTTGCCAGTCAGCTTCAAAGCGTTCATCATGGCTGCCAGTGTTACAACAGCAGTACCATGCTGGTCATCGTGGAAAATCGGAATATCGCAGCATTCCTTCAGCTTTTCTTCAATTTCAAAGCAACGAGGTGCGGAAATATCTTCGAGGTTGATGCCGCCGAAGCTGCCAGCGAGCAGACGAACGGTATTGACAATGTCGTCTACATCCTTGGAACGAATGCACAGCGGAATCGCATCTACATTACCGAACTTCTTGAACAGGGCACACTTTCCTTCCATAACCGGCATACCTGCTTCCGGGCCAATGTCGCCCAGACCCAGAACAGCAGTACCATCGGTCACAACAGCAACGAGGTTGCCTCTTCTGGTCAGCTTATAGCTCAGGTCAACATCCTTCTGGATTTCCAGACAAGGCTGTGCAACACCCGGGGTATATGCCAAAGACAAATCGTCTGAGGTTTCCAGCGGTGCACGCAGTGCAATTTCAAACTTGACCCTGCCAGTCGTAATGCAGCTTCCAAAGATTCTTTTGCGTAATCCATTTTGTCCGGCAGCAGCGGCGGTGTGATTTCCCGTTCAATTCCGTTTGCACCAACCACGCAAGGCAGGCTCAGACAAACGTCCTTAACGCCGTAACGGCTGCCGTCCTGCAATGTGGAAACAGTCAGAATCATCTTGGTATCCCGCAGGATTGCTTCTGCAATCTGGCTGACAGACAGTGCGATCGCATAATAGGTTGCACCCTTGCACTTGATAACTTCTGCACCACCAGCACGAACTTCCTGTTCGATTGCATCCTTATCGCCCAGATTGTCAATATTGTGCACAGTAATCATCGAACTTCATACCGTCAATGGAAGACAGCGACCACGGAATCATAGAAGAATCGCCGTGTTCTCCAAATACATAAGCATGAATATTCTTGATGTTCAGGTTTGCGTGATCTGCCAGACATGTCCGCGACGAGAAGAGTCCAGAACCGTACCAGAACCGAATACGTGCTTCAGTTCAGACCGGAAACCTGAATGGCTTCATAAGTCAAAACGTC
>VOFC01005939.1_pt1 | contig 11383 bp, 17 predicted proteins | sample 5384161 | NCBI WGS metagenome assembly VOFC01 (sample SAMN12384722, study PRJNA508395) | human gut metagenome | isolation source: healthy gut B | host: Homo sapiens | reverse complement strand
CATAATTTTTGTAAAAAATGATTCTCAGAATGGCCGCAGACAACAGCAGTTGCACAGCATATTCAAAAACAGGAGGCTTAAGCACCAGCTTCCGGAACTGGAATATGGTCTGTCATAATATCACCCATGCTGGTGTACCATGTACCTCCAAATTCCAGATGTTGTAAAACTGACGGTATTCAAAATTACTTGGCTCCATCTCGACAGCCCTTCCCGCATGCTGTTTTTTGCAACGATATTATTGCCGGCTCCCTGATTTGCCATTGCACTATAGTAGTACCATCGTGCGCTGCGCTCTGCAAATGGAATACCGTTCAAAACATTGAGTGCTTCCGCATAACAGCGGTTTGCGATATAATTTGCAGCCGCCTGCATCTGTGGGGGAGTCATTCGCTGTTCTGTATCCCTGATTTCCACTGTAATTGTACCGATAGCTTCCACCACCTGCGGGAGGAGGTGTTATATCCATAACTTCCACCAAAGCTTCCGCCCGACTGTTTTTCCTTCATGATCTGGTCATAGGCCTGCTGTACTTCCTTAAACTTCTCCTCAGCCTGTGCCTTATTCGATTGTTAATATTAGCATCCGGGTGATATTTACGGCTTAAAGCCCGATATGCTTTTTTATCTCATCATCCGAGGCACCCCGGTGAAATACCGAGCACCTGATATGGATTCATCATATAATTCTCCTGTTACTTTTTCCTGTCTTCTTTTTTTCTCTTCGTCTTTTTCTCTTCCAGCTTCTTTTTTCTAAGCTGTAAGTATTCATATCTGCTCCATACACCGGAGTAGAGAATATTCCGCAAAATATCCGCATGCAGTAAAATCGGCAGACGCTCGAATGACTTGGCACACTCCGACATCATGCTCGTCAGCAGCAATTTACAGAATGTATCAAATTCCTGATCATTTTCTTTTTTCCATGTATACAAGCGGATTATAGCAGTTCTTCTTCTGGTCTGCTTCATAGTCCTCGTATGCGTCCATCAGATAAATAAACTTACCCATATAAAATCCAAGGGTACGCATCTCCTCCTGCCACTCATCCTCCCCGCCAGCACATGATCTCTCCAAGCATCTCACCGGTAAGACCTGCCACAAGATCGAGATTCGTCTCTTTGTTCTTCTCTGCTTCCGCTGTCTTACGCATGAATTCTTCCAATGCCCTTACCTGTCTTGGATATTTTGACACGATACGAGTATAATCCTTATCGAGGATTTTTACAAATGCTTTTTTCGTGTAGGATTTCTCGTCCTTCCAGTCATCTAAAAGATTCTGGTATGCCAGGATCAGGTTCATGTCTGCAGCGTACTCTGTCGCCTCATTGATGTAAGCCGTCCGTTTCTTCGTCGGGTGCAGCGGACAGGTGAACTCTGTCTCGGTGTTCTCCAGTTCATACAGTCCGGTCAGCAGAACGATCAGAAATGTCAGATCATAACTTAACAGCATCTGTCCTTTTGTGCCACAATTTGTTTTGAGTTTCTGGCAGAGTCCGCAGTAATATGCCTGATATATTTTTTTACTTTCTTCCGATAGTTCTTTTTGATTGATATTGATATAACCAAACAATGGAAAAATCTCCTTTTATTTTCAACTTTTTTTCACAAATTCTGTCCGGCATTTTGGACAGGTAATGCAGATTTTTCCTCTGCCTTTTGGCACTCTCACTTTCTGTTTACATTGCGGACATTTGTAAAATCTGTAGTTTTTTCTCTGTGCCAGATGCTTTTTGAACCGGTTCCCACTTCACAGCCATCTGATATCTGTAGTTGAGATATTTCTGATTTTCTGCATATCTTGCGGAAATATTCTTCGAGAACATTCTCCATGTGGAATAGATCATCAGTGCGATCGCCAGCCAGTAAAAAATGCCAAGACGGCTGAACATCGACAAAAAAAGCAATACCAGTGCAGCAATGCTCTGTGCTTTTGCCAGTTCATCCGCCCCATATCTTCCAATCATAAAAAAACGCTGTATTTTCTCCCTCATTGTTCCGACCTCCTATCAAGTGATTTTATGTTACGCTTCAAAAAGGAAATCGCGTCAACACACCTATTGTCTTTTAAGAAACATTTTAGATTTCTATAATAATTTAAAATAACTGTACTTTCTGACGCATGCCCACACCATCCTAGTGCATAGCAGACAGCAGTATCCGAGTCGATCATACTCTTCATATAAAGGTCGTACACGGCATCGTCCATGGAGACCATTCCCTCTTTTCTGCAGCCGCGCATCACGGACGGTATCTGGAAATACTTCTGTTCCTTTATCAGGCTTTTTATCTCCTGGTTTGCCAAAAGAACTTCAAACGCCGCCACACGTCCGCCTCCATCCAGTCTCGGAAGAAGCTGCTGGGAAATAACGCCTGCCAGTACATCCGAAAGCTGTGAACGAATCTGATGCTGCCTGTGATCCGGGAAACATTCCACGACCCGTTCGATGGAAGCCACCGCATTTTGGGTCGGAAGTGCGGCAATCACAAGATGTCCCCATCTCCGCCGCAGTCAGCGCAAGTGAAACCGTATCCAGATCTTCCATCTCACTGATCAGAATGACATCCATATCCTGTTTTAACGCAGCTTTTAATCCCGCTTCATAAGACCGGCTGTCAATGCCGATCTCCCGCTGCAGCACCATGGACTTTCCGCTCCGGAAAAGATACTCTGCCGGTTTTTCCAGTGTCAGGATCGACCGCTCATAATTAGAAGCAATATGGTCGATCATCGACGCCATCGTTGTTGTCCTTCCACTGCCGGATGCACCTGTCACAAGAATGAGCCCTCTTCTCTTCCCAGCCATCTGCACTGCCGACTCCGGAAGACCAAGCATCTGCGGTGTCGGGATCTTCTCTGCGAAACAGACGGACAGACATTGCACACGTTCCACTCTGCCGGAACAGATTCACGCGGACACGCTTATTGAAAACCGGGCAGGAAAATTCAACCTCTCCATTTTCTTCGAATGTTTTCTGCTGTTTTTTGTCCAGCAATTTCTCTATGAGTTCCTCCATGGAAAAAGACACGTTCCATTCCTCTGTCATATCCACAAGCCTTCCATCTATCCGGAGCAGCAGCTGCTCTTTCGGCACATAATGGATATCGGAAGCTCCTTTTTTTCCTGCCTCTTCTAATATCTTATGAAATTCCTGTAAAGATCCGGTAGTATCACTCTGCATGATCGTCCTCAACTTTCTTCTATATATGATTGCCACGATTTTTTGTATACACATTGCGGTGCACTTTTTGCAGGCGCAATGATAATTTCTACACTTACACCATCATACAACAATCCGGCATAAAAAAAAAAGATGTCAGCTGACATCTTCTCTATCTAAAATAAGCAGGACGATAAGCCGGGTTATGTCCGTCTGCAAATGCAGACACGAATGATCATCTTTCTAGAATGACTGTTACCAGCCATTTCAAGCGACCTACCTAAAGCTGGCGGGCCACGTCAACGCTTTTGTTCGGTCTTGCTTCGAATGGGGTTTACATATGCCCCTCCTGTTACCAGAAAGGCGGTAGTCTCTTACACTGCCCTTCCACCCTTACCAGATTCTGGTCAAGCCAGAACCGGCGGTATATTTCTGTTGCACTATCCTTGGAGTCGCCTCCACCGGACGTTATCCGGCATTCTGCCCTGTGAAGCCCGGACTTTCCTCACCTGCGGTCTTTCGACACTTGCAGCCGCGATCATTTGTCCTACTTATTTTATAAAACTGAAAGAACGCCGCAAAAAACTTTGCGACGCCCCTTAATATACACTATTCCTTTCATTTTCGCAAGAAAATTTTTTTCGCAAGAAAATTTTTTTCGCAAAAAATTTTTTTTTTTCAATTGTATTTATACATTGAAACAACTTCCGCCGATAAATTCACGCAGAATGGAATTCTGGCTGATACCGTCGCTCGGCATCGGAAGGAAATAATCCAGAAACTTGAGCAGGCGCTTTGCCTCCAGATATTCCGGACAATCCTTGTCAATGGCAAAAAAAGCAATGGTTCCGCATACATTTTAAGAACCGACAGTTCGTAGATGAGCGCGGAGTTAAACATCACATCTGCACCTTCCTGAAATGGGAAAATGTATTTTTCTTCTCCTCTGCGCACGGAATCCCACATGGCGATGGTTTCTTTTGCAGAGGTCCCGCGTGTCCGTGCATCGCGGACAATCCGCCGGATCAGTCTTCCGTCAGTCGTCGGCAGACAGTTATGTTCATCAATATTCAACTGCGTCAGCGCACTGATATAAATCTTAAACTTGCTCTCAATCGGCAGGGAGTAGGACAACTTGTCATTCAGACCATGGATTCCCTCGATGACTAACACATCATCCTTTCCCAGTGTCATAAGCTTATCTTTGTATTCCCTTTTTCCCGTCTTGAAGTTAAAAATAGGAAGATTGACTGTTTTTCCTGCCAGCAGTTCATTCATGTCATGGTTGAATAATTCCACATCCAGCGCATCCAGACATTCAAGATCCAGTTCGCCGTTCTCATCCCTTGGACAGATGTCACGGTTCTTATAATAATCATCCAGTGGAAATGGATGCGGATTCAGTCCTTTTGCAGCCAGCTGAATGGACAGTCTGTGTGAAAAAGTCGTTTTTCCTGAGGAGGATGGTCCTGCGATCATAATGAATTTCCGGTCTTTTGCTGAAATGATCTCCTCGGCAAGCCTTCCGATACGCTCCTCAAACAGGGCTTCCTGCGTCAGTATCATCTGCTGTGTTTTTCCGGCTGCGATCGCATCATTTAAGGCTCCGATCGTATCGATCTCAAGCATTTTTCCCCAGTCTCTGGATGTCTTTAACGTGTGGAACAGTTTTTCTGCCGGAACAAACGGTGCGACCTCTCTCGTATTTTTATCCGGGAACTGAAGCATAAATCCATCCGCATAAGGGATCACATCATAATAGCGCAGATATCCGGTCGATGGCACCATAAATCCGTAAAAATAATCCATGTAATGATCGAGTTCATAAATATTGACTCTGGAACTTCTCCGGTAACGGAACAGTTTTTCCTTGTCTGTCATTCCAAGGTCATGAAACAGTGTCACGGCATCATCCGTATTGATACTCTCCTTGTGGATCTCAATATCGGAAACTACCATCTGATACATCTCATTCTTTAATTTATTGATTTCTGTTCCTGATACTTTCACAACTTCCTCTGTATCATTCTCCCACTTCACAAGTTCACAGTAATTTCCCTGTCCGATGGAGTATTTTACACGCACCGATATATTCCCTTTTCCCCAGAGATTATAGACTGCTTTCTGCATTAAAAGTGTCACGCTTCTGCGGTACGCCTTTTTTCCCCTGTCTTGTCTGCGGTTGTGAGAAATTCTACGGTTCCGTCTCCATCTGCACACTTATTTAATTCCCGCAGTCTCCTATTGTACAATACCAGAACAATATCATCCTGATACGCATCGCTGTAATCCTGCGCAATGCGCAAAAACTTGTTCCTGCCGGATACTCTTTTTCTCCCCCTGGATTGTTAACATAACTTTTTTTCCGTTCATCGTAATCCCCCTTTTCCGTGAAAACAAAAATACGAAACCTAATAAACTTAAGTTTCGTATTTTACTTTTCTTATTTTTCTTATCAATTACTGCTGGATCAAAGTCACACTGACTGTACCGGTTCTTAAATCTGCTACTGCTGAAATCTGCAATGGCGTATTATAAATATTCACAAATCTTAAGTCGTAATAATTACCTGCAATTGTCGCATCTCTGCCTTCTGGAAGATATGGAACCGGGAGAGAATGTGGGTGACGCTCAGTCGCCGGGATTCCTCCGTTTAACATTGCAGAATACATGGTAGAAGATACCTGACAGATACCTCCGCCTGTTCCTCGTGGAATGTTTACCACTCACATAAATTGGCGCTTCCACATAACCGTTTGCTGCCGTTCTTGGTAAGATCGTTTTGTTAAAGGAAAACTCTTCTCCTGGCTGAATGACTACACCGTTGATTCTGGAAGCTGCCACTGCAATGTTGGTTGCTCTGGAAGCTCTCGGATCAAACTTCGTTGTGCAGGAACCACGGACAATCGCTGCCTGTGCTCCCTCTCCTGCCGAGATCAGTGTCGTTGCATTTCTTCCCTCTGCTGCACCGTTTGCCGCATAATGGGCACAGTAGGATGCAAGGTCATTGCCGAATGCTGCCTGAAGATCCGGGTAATTGGCTCTGTAAATTGCAACATTGAAATTAAGCGCAGCCTGATCTTCCCTCATAAATGCCGGAAGATACAAAATGATTGAACAACTTCTGTGCATCATATCCAAACGCCGCCTGAAGATCCGGGTTGGAATTATAATAATATTCTGCATCAAATACTGCCTGATATGCACCTGTATTCGATGATTTCTTTGCTGCATTTGCCGTGACAGTGCTTCCGACAACAGCACCATGCATAATGCAATGGATAAAATCTGTATTACTTTCTTTTTCATTAAGAAACTCCCTTCTTTGGTATCATATTATTCCAGACCATATGTTACTCTGGTAAATTATGGTAAGATAGATGTAGTATAACACTTTTAAGGATTTTCTACAATCGTTCCTTCACGATATGCCTGAAGTAAATTTTCAAGATCACGGATATTTTCCCGCATCACTTTTCCATTATCTGTATCTGCAACCGTTTTCCGTCTCACAACATGCTGCACCAGAATCGTATGTGATACAATATCATTCCCATCCGAAACTGCTTTTTCCACGGATTCAAAAGGCTCATGTGCCGCCAGCACAAGTCCATATGAATTGTAGATCAATGTGTACCCGGCAATTCCGGTCTTTGGCTGATAAGCCTTGGAAAAGCCGCCATCTATGATGAGAAGCTTGCCCCGCACTTCACCGGGGACTCTCCTTTTTTTGCCTCGATCGGGATATGTCCATTGACAATATGCGCCTCCTGGCCGGACAGTCCGAACTCTGCGAGGATCGCATTTACGATCTCTTCTTTTTCCAGCAGCCGGTAATACGGATTTTTCGGTTCCACATGTGTCGCTTTCTCTGCCACAAAATACCGCTCGAACGTTGTCATCTTATCTTTGCCAAACACCGGTGAATTTTTATTTTCCCAGATAAACCAGAGAATGTCTGATCCCTTTTTCTTCTCTTCCGGGTCAATGGCGTAATAACCTTTTCTGGCGTAGCTTTCTAACACATCATACAACGCTTTTCCGGCATATTCCGTGCCGTAAATATTGACTTTGGTAAAAGAGCCATCCTCATTCAGCGGCACACAGCCGTGATACAGAAGATTTCCATTGTATACATGATACAGGCTTCCCTTGGTAAAAAAGAAAACGCACCTGTCTCTGTAATTTCTCACAATTTAAAAATGCGGCAGTCAGTCGTTCCATCACATCTGCCTCATCCACCGAAAGCTCATACGGATGTTTCCAGTCAATGGTTGGAAAATTCAGATCCCGGAGCGGGTATTTCTTCCCTTCGATCAGGACTGTACCGGCTGCGGGGTCTATCTTATCGAGCAGCAAACGGTTCTCCATTCCAAATTCTGGGTGTCCCACGATCATCTGTCCTTCCAGCTTAAACTGCATGATGGCGATTGCCTTATGCATTTTCTCATCGAGCATTGCATCCCGGACATCATATTCCTCTTCCCGGTAATCCAGCTTAAAACAGCTGCATGGATCTTTGTCATATCTGCTCATGGCAAGTCTCGCGAGCGGCACCAGATTGATCCCATATCCATCCTCCAGCAGATTCAGATTGCCGTATTTTGCAGAGATGCGGATCACGTTGCAGATCAGCGCCTGATTGCCCGCTGCTGCACCCATCCACGAGATATCATGGTTTCCCCACTGGATATCCACGGAATAATGTGACATTAATGTATCCATAATAAGGTTTGGATACGGTCCTCTGTCAAAAATATCGCCGACAACATGCAGATGATCCACTACAAGTCTGCGGATCAGATTGCAGAACGCAATCACAAGCTCTGGTGCCCTGCCTGTCCGGATCACCGAATGGATGATTTCATTATAATATGCTTCCTGATCGGATACATCCGGTCTTCCGGTCAGAAGTTCCTCGATCACATAGGCAAAATCTTTCGGAAGCGCCTTTGCGCACCTTTGGAACGGGTGTACTTGGAAGACGCTCCTTTGCAGATCCTGATCAGGCGGTACAAGGTGACCTTGTACCAGTCCTCCATGTTCTCCTCGGTCTTTATCACCTGCTCCATCTTCTGTTCCGGGTAATAGATCAGTGTGGCGATCGATTTCTTTTCTGCCTGACTGATGGCATTCCCGAACTCGTCCTCGATCTTTCTCTTGATCGCTCCGGAACCGTTCTTTAATACATGTTGAAACTGGTCATATTCGCCATGGATATCCGTGATAAAATGTTCGGTTCCCCTTCGGCAGGCTTAAGATCGCCTGTAAAATTGATAATCTCTGTGGCGGCCGCCGCCACGGTCGGATACTGCTTTGCAAGACTTTTTAAATAGCGTAAATCCGTCTGTTCCATCCGTTACCATCCTGTTTTTATTCTGTGTACTGATTTATACTTCATTCATCATTGCGCCCGAATGACATCGCTCATATCATAAAATCCTGCCGGCTTTCCTGCAAGGAATTTTGCCGCCTGCACTGCTCCCTTGGCAAAAACTGCCTTGGAATATGCCGTGTGCTTAAATTCGATCACTTCGTCCTGTCCCTGCAAAGATCACTTCATGCTCTCCCACGATATTTCCGCCGCGCACTGCAGAAATTCCGATCTCGTATTTTTCTCGCTTCTTTCTCTCCCGGCTTCTGTCATAAACATAGGCATACTTCTCATTCAGTGCCTCATTCATGGAGTCTGCCAGAGCCAGAGCCGTTCCGCTCGGTGCATCCAATTTCTGATTGTGGTGTTTCTCCACGATCTCCATATCGAAACCTGCCGGTGCGAGCGTTAAAGCCGCTTTTTTCAAAAGTTCCATCAGCATATTGATGCCGAGTGACATATTAGCTGATTTTAAGACTGCCACATGTCCGCTGACCTGTTTTACTCTTGCGAGCTGTTCCTCGGACAAACCGGTCGTGCACAATACAACTGGCACCTGTTTTTCCTCACAGTAGATGAGCAGATCGTCCACTGCCTTTGCATTTGAGAAATCAATCACTGCATCTGCCTTCACGTCGCAGACGGAGATATTCGGAAATACCGGATAATCATTTTTGATCCCGTCATACAGATCTATGCCTGCCACGATCTCAATTTTCCGGATCATCCTTGCACATCGCCGTGATCGTCTGTCCCATTTTTCCATTGCATCCATGCATAATCCTAAGTCCTGCCTTTCGTATCTTCGTTGTTTTTGATATATAGTGAATTGCGAAACTCAACTTTATACAATGAAAGGATATGAAGATAAATTTCGAAAAATCCACCTTTCGAATTTTATCTTTTCGGATACGATTTATCATCTTCAAAATTTAATTTTACATGAGTCCAAAAAAGACTGCCGCACCCATGGATACGACAGTCTCTTCCCATTTTTAATCTAGAATGCCATATGCCTTCATCGCATCTGCCAAAACGGCTGCATTTGCATCGGTCATCTCCGTCAAAAGGAGAACGAAGTGTTCCAACTTCTCTTCCCCATGAGGTTTAACGCTTTCTTCACCGGAATCGGGTTGACCTCTGAGAATAATGCACTGACAAGCGGCTGTGCCTCTCTCTGTATCTTCATTGCGGACTGTAAGTCTCCGTCAAAGAAGCTCTGGCACATGCCATGTACTTTGGCAGGTGCAACATTTGACCATACAGGGATCACTCCGATCGCACCGATCGCCATAAGCGGAACTACAATTCCATCCTCGCCGGAATAAAGGTCGATCCTGCCATCGGTCAGATACATTAACTGTGATGCCTGTGCAACACTTCCTGTCGCCTCTTTGATTGCTACTACATTTTCAACTTCCTTAAAAATCTTTGCTGCTGTCTCCGGAAGAATATTGCATCCGGTTCTTCCAGGTACATTATACATGATGATCGGTAACTTTGTACACTCTGCAATTTCAGAATAATAACGTACCAGACCGCCCTGTGTACATTTATTATAATAAGGTGTCACTGCAAGGATTCCGTCCGCTCCTGCTTCCTCTGCTTCCTGTGTCAGATAAATTGCTTCTCTTGTGCAGTTTCGAACCGGAACCAGCCACAACCGGTACACGGTGTTTTGCAAATTCTACTGCTGCTTTGATCACTTTACTGTGCTCTTCCATGGTCAGTGTGGAACTCTCTCCTGTCGTTCCTGCAATGATGATGGCATCTGTTCCCTGATTGATCTGCCAATCGATCAGTTCCTGTAACTTTTCGTAATTGACTTCTTCGTTTTCTTTCATCGGTGTGACGATTGCTACACCTGCTCCTTTAAAAATAGACATTGCATTCTCCTCCTATCGCCATTATACGCACTGCAATTTTTTTTTGTTAAAAATGTTGCTACAGTAAAGTAAAAAAAGACCGGCTGACGAGCCGGTCTCAAAATTCTAATATCATACGCATTCTGCATCTTTGCAAATCTGCCTAGAATCTGATAGCTCCCCATCTCAAATGATCTCCATTCAGATGACAGTCATAAAGTTCTTCTTTACCCAAGTTATGCCTTCAGGCTGCATACCCTTTCGGCGTACTTTCCTTTTGACTTCTTATCAACTGTTCCTGAAATCCAAAAGCGACTTTAAATTCCACATCTATGCTGAATTTAGTCTTTCTCTCCCCATTTTCTTAGATCTATCTTATGATTTTAATATCTCCTATCTGCAGTAGAAACGAGGTATTTATGAACAATTCAAAAACTGCTACTCAAAAACATATGACCCTGGATGACCGTATTTCCATTGAGAAAGGATTGGATCAACACCTGTCTCTCCGTTCCATTGCCTTACAGTTAGGAAAAGATCCCACCACCATCTCCAAGGAAATCAAAAGCACAGTCTTTCCAGGAACACAATCGTTTTAATGAACCTGCTAACAAATGTGCTTTGGCAAAAGATTGCAAAAAGAAAAATATTTGTGGTACCTATGCCCCTGTTTGCAAAAGGATGTGCAGATCCTGCAATCATTGCAACTCTCACTGCGAGGACTTTATTCCTCAATCTTACCATTGCAGTTTGCTGGATAAAGCCCCTTTTGTCTGCAATGGTTGCAGTAAAAAGAATCCCTGCCGCCTCGATAAAGCCTACTACCGCTCATCCACTGCACACAGGCAATATAAAACCATCCTTGTGGAATCAAGAGCAGGTATTAACATTTCGCCTGCTGACCTTGTTGCTTTGGATGAATTGGTAACCCCTCTCATTCTGCAGGGGCAGTCTCCTTACATGATCCTCCGCAATCATCCGGA
>VOFC01004137.1_pt1 | contig 11383 bp, 16 predicted proteins | sample 5384161 | NCBI WGS metagenome assembly VOFC01 (sample SAMN12384722, study PRJNA508395) | human gut metagenome | isolation source: healthy gut B | host: Homo sapiens | reverse complement strand
CGGCGTACTTCGTTCAGTTACGTATTGCTGATGCGGGCGGAGTTTATAAAAGACGCTCTTTGTTGCGCAACGACTGGTTACAGGCTGCGTTGGATCTGGGTATTCTTCCGGCTGTTCTGTTTGCGGCTGTGATGCTGCGTCGCTTTCTTAAAGGCAATCAGAGCAGTATGCATCATGCTGCATATGCTGGTTGATTTGATCTGCGTTTACTGCGATCGGGCTTTGGGACTTCTGTGTCTACTGGATACGGTAAAAGCAGAGGGTAGTTTAAAAAGACAAAAATCGAAGGCTAATTTTTTCTGACGTTATAAGATGTGGGCTGTTTATTTCTGCGCCACCGTTCCTGCTCGATTATGTCGGAGGAACATCAGAAGGCACTGAGTTTTTATGAGATTGTATACGCCACCGGCACAGCTTGCGATGATGGAGGAAAGCTATGCAGACAGGATTTTTACAACAGAGGTTGTTTCCTATCCTGAGATGGTGCATATCGGAGAGGATAAGGATTTTACACCGGTCATTGAAAAGGCGCTTGCGCTGGGCGGCTATCAGGAGGACAAACAGCTTCATGGGATCAACGGTGGGGAAAAAAGTAATGACAGGCTTTGGACATCATGCAGTGCTCTCTCATGCGGCGGAAGTGGTGGAAGCGGTCAAAGCAGGAAAGATCCGCCATTTCTTTCTGGTGGGCGGCTGTGACGGTGCAAAGCCGGGCAGAAACTACTATACGGAATTTGTTAAACAGACACCGCCGGATACGATCGTACTGACACTGGCATGTGGAAAGTTCCGTTTCAATGACCTGGATCTTGGGACGATAGCAGGGCTTCCGCGTATTATGGATGTCGGGCAGTGCAATGATGCCTATGGTGCGATCAGGATCGCACTTGCGCTGGCAGAGGCATTTGGCTGCAGTGTCAATGAACTGCCGCTTTCCATGGTGCTTTCCTGGTATGAGCAGAAGGCAGTCTGCATTCTTTTGACGCTGCTGCATCTGGGCATCCATGATATTCTGCTGGGACCTACACTGCCTGCATTTTTATCCGGGGATGTGTTGGATATTTTAGTAAAGAACTATAATATCGGCAAGATTTCCACGCCGGAAGAAGATCTGGCAAAGCTGCTGCACACTTGACATAAAATTTACTTTCATTTTACGGAAAAAGCGATATTGCACTTTTCTCTTCCGGCTGATACACTGAAAAAAGTGTATCAGACAAAGGAGAAAAATTATGAATGAAAAAGGTGCTGGGATTTCTGACAAAGAATCCGATCATGGGTGCTCTTGCGGGAGCACTGGTAACAGCCGTACTGCAGTCAAGCTCTGCAACGATTGCCGTTTTGCAGAATTTTGCCACACAGCCGGTCGCTGCAGACAGTACAGTCAGTGTGATCGGACTTGCAGGAGCAATCCCGGTCCTGCTTGGTGATAATATCGGTACAACGATCACAGCACTGCTTGCTTCCATTGGACAGTCAAAAAATGTAAAGAGAACAGCAATTGCGGAGGAAGCAATTGAGCATATCACATTTGACAAGTTTGCGATTGAAAACGAAGAGCTTGTAAGGGAAGGTTTGAAGATTCCCGCAGTAGTAGGATAGTAAAACGATCTCTTCTGTGTTACAATTTAGGTTAGAAATGACTAACATGTAATACAGAAGGGAGTTTTTTTATGCAAAACGGACAGGAAAGAAAACCGGATCTGGTCTGCAGCCTGGAAAAGGAAGGGTTTCTTGGCAGCTTTTATCAGGGAGACCGTTATGTGGATAAAGCGGTCATTTTTGTGGGAGGCAGTGGAGAACCACGGAATGTGGTAGAGGCAAGAGCTGCAATACTGGCAAGAGAGGGCTACAGTGTGTTAGCAGTGGGCTACTATCTTTGGAAGCCGCTTTCCAAACAGACCGTAGCGATCCCGCTCGATTATGTGGAGCGTGCGATCGACTGGTTAAAGGGAAAATGTCCGGTGAAGGTAACCAAGATCGGTATGATCGGACTTTCACTTGGTGCTGCTTACACGGCACTTTGCGGTGCTTATTTTCCACAAGTCAGTTGTGCGATCGTTGTTTCGGGCTTTGATTTTGTGGTGGAAGGCTGCAAAAATATGGTCATCAGACAGCATAGATCATACTTTACTCTGCATGGGGAAAATATACCGTATGAGCCTGCGGAGGCACTTTCGCACCTGCCTGCAACACTGAAAAAGTGGAAAAAGGATCCGTGTTACGGTTCCAGTGCAATGAACCGCTTCTATTATAATGAATGTTTCAAAGACAGGACAGATGCAAGCAGGATCAAGGTGGAAAACGGAAACTGCGACTGGCTGTTTCTGGCACCGGGCTATGACGATACATGGCCGTCCGATCAGGCGGTGAAACGTATAATACAGGTTCTGCGGGAAAAACAATATCCACATCGTTATGAGTGTGTGATCTATGAAAAAGGAAGCCATCTGCTGGGCATGCCAAATGAAGCACTGAAAGCCATGGGGGATGTGGATAAACTGATGCGTATGCTTGGAAAATTTCTCACAATGGAAAAGAAATACCCGAAAGAGTGCATGGAGGCAAGAGAAGAAAGCTATCAGAAGATCCTCTCATTTTTGCGGGAGAGTATGATCGACGGATAAATGGAAAATTCTGTTTCACATTTTTTACACAGACAGGTCAAAAAGAGAACACGATTTACCGGCTATAATAAAGACAGATACAGAAGAAAACACAGATCAGAATACTTCGCCTGAAAAGCCGGACGGAGAAGCACCGGATGGCGCACCACCGGATGGGCAGGCATCGGGCGGAAATGGCTCAGGCGGCGATCAGAAGTGACCGCGGAGGCGGAACCATGACCGTAAACGGTGGCAGCTATACCTCTAATGGAACAGGTTCACCAGCAGTTTACAGTACAGCAGATATTACGGTGTCAGATGCAACACTTACCGCAAACGGTTCCGAGGCGGTCTGCATTGAAGGATTGAATTCTCTGAAACTGACAAATTGTGATTTGACAGGCAATATGCAGGATCTTTCCCAGAATGACTGTACCTGGAATGTGATCTTGTACCAGAGCATGTCAGGGGATTCCGAGGTCGGGAACAGTACCTTCAGCATGACCGGTGGCAGTCTGACGGCAAAAACGGCGGTATGTTCTATACGACAAATACGGAAAGTACCTTTTATCTGTCAGGCGTTGACATGATCTATGCAAAGGATAATCCGTTTTTCCTAAAATGTACCGGAAATGCCAACCAGAGAGGCTGGGGTGAAACTGGCAAAAACGGCGCTGACTGCAGTTTTACCGCGCAGCAGCAGGAAATGCAGGGCAATGTGATCTGGGACAGCATCAGCCAGCTTGACTTTACGATGAAGAGCAGCACATGGACCGGTGCTTTTGTGCAGGATGAGAGCAATGCGGGAGACGGTGGTGACGGCTATGCCAATCTGGTGATCGACAAAGATTCGACATGGATCGTGACTGGAGACAGCGTATTGACCAGTCTTACAAATAACGGAACGATCACAGATGCAGACGGGGAAATCCGTGACAATACTTGACACGAATGGTAAAATACTTGCGAATGGCGAAAGCGGGTATACCATAACGGTAGACTCCTTAACAGAATAAAAAGGCAGAAGATATAAGGAGCAGAGAAACAAATGAAAAAGTTGGAAGGCATAAAAACAGAGCGCGGCGCGGAAATCTTGCTGATCCGGTACTGGTTGCCAGAAGTACCTCCTTTGTGATGTCGAAGGTCACAATGAACGCGATGGATCCGTTTAATCTGCTGGGAGTCAGATTTTTGCTGGCATTTCTGCTTCTCTGTATCCCATTTGGGAAAAGGCTTGTGAAGATCAAAAAACAGACCCTGCTAAAGGGATTGCTGGTCGGACTGGCCTTTTTCTGCGTTATGACGGCAGAGCTTTTTACGCTCCGGCTGACAGCCTCATCTACATCATCTTTTTTGGAAAATATGGCGATCGTATTTGTACCGATCTTTGAAGCGGTGCTTTTGCGCAGACTGCCTGCAAAATATAGTGTGGCAGGTGTTCTGATTTCTATGACCGGAATTGGATTCCTGACGCTGGAAGGTGGCAGGATCGCACTGGGAACAGGAGAACTGATCGGTATTTTATCCGGTATCTTGTATGCAGTTGCGATCATTATCACAGACAGATTATCGCACAATGATGATTCTCTGCTGATCGGAATGGTACAGGTCGGAACGATTGGTGCGCTCGGAATGATTGCATCGTTCCTGTTTGAACAGCCGACACTGCCACAGGGACAGACAGAGCTGGCTCATGGTCATTTATCTGGCAGTTGTCTGTACGGGCTTCGGGTTTACCCTCCAGCCGGTGGCGCAAAGCCGCCTGACTGCAGAACGGGCAGGATTGCTTATCGCAGTCAGCCCGGTAAGTTCTGCAATCATGGGTAGTATTTTTCTGAAAGAGCATTTGGGGATCAGTGGCATGATCGGGGCAATATTGGTTGTTGGCGGTATCATCATATCCAAGGATCCTTTCCATAAAAAAGCACAGGTCTCTTCGTAAATTTTGCAGGAACTTTTTGAAGATTTGTTTAAGATTCCTTTTTTCGCTAGGAATTTTCAGAAAGGCATGCTATGATTTTCGAAGGGTGATAAAGATGAATAAGGATTCGATTGAAGAAAATAAAGCAATACAGGATGGGCTGGAACGCTTTTTGGACGAAGAGCTGGCAGGTGTCCGCAAAGAAGCAGGTGGCACCGAACAGAACCATCATATACAACGAAGAGCCAAAGGAAAAAGAACTTAAAACTGAGTTTGCCACAGAAGTAACGCCAAAGAGACAGGCAAGCTATGAGAGAAGGTCCGCAGGCGGCTATACAGCTGCGGCGGGACAGCCGGAACATAGAAGCAGCGTGGGCGAAAGACAGATGAGCCCTGCTGCAGATGCGGCAAGCAGGAGAAGAACGTCCGAAGAGACAGACAGATATCGTAACATAGACAGGGAAGCGTCAGCTCACCGGAGACAGGAAAACTATCTCTGACCGCCGGAGCATAGCGCCTGAGAAAAAGCACCGGGGATATGAACCGCCTGTATCTGAAAATAGGAAGAAACAGCATAAAAAAGTCCAACAGAAAAGCCGATAAGAGACAGAAAAAGAAAAGACGGCAACAAGAAGGACAGGATGTCCAAGCCAAAGGAAAAATACTGCTGATCATCGGTATTGTCATTCTGGCACTTTTCCTGTGGTGGTATCTGACCATGGGACGGATCTACCATAAAATGAACTATGAAAAGTCAGATGAACTGGCAAGCGGTCCTTTAAAGGAACAGGGCGTGATCAATGTGCTGCTGATCGGAAACGATTCCCGTGAAAACGGAGAAGACGGCCGCCCGATGCGATGATCCTGATCTCTATCAGCAATAAAACAAAGACGATCCACATGACCTCTCTGCTGCGTGATATGTACGTGGACATTCCCGGGCATGACGGCAACAGGTTAAATGCGGCTTACGCCTATGGCGGACCTGCGCTTTTGTGTGAGACGATCAAGCAGAATCTGGATATTGAAGTAAACAGATATGTACTTGTGAACTTCCAGGCGTTTGCAAGTCTGGTAGATGCAGTCGGCGGCGTAGATCTGGAAGTGACGAATGAGGAAGTCCAGTGGATCAATGCATATTTGAATGAATACAACCTGCTGGAAGGAAAAGAGATGACGACCGACTATCTGGATACCTCATTAAGCGGGGAAATCCATCTGAACGGTCCGCAGGCACTTGCTTACAGCAGGAACAGATATATCGGAACCGATTTTGGCAGAACAGAAAGACAGAGAAAAAGTACTCTCTGCCGTTATGAAAAAGCTGCCACTTGCCATGGCAACTAATTCCGGTGAACTGATAGACGGTCTGTTCCCGAATCTGACAACAAACCTGACACAGACAGAAATGTATAGCTTATCAACGCAGGCAAGTAAACTTCTGACCTATGACGTGGTACAGAGCACGGTTCCGGCAGAAGGCACTTATTCCAATGCCACGGTTCGCAAGATGGCAGTTCTGCAGGTTGATTTTGAGGCAAATAAAAAGCTTTTAAAGCAGGAGATTTACGGACAGGAAGAGTAAAAAGACAAGTTGCGGGCAATAGTGTGCAAGAGGTACAGAACGGAGGCTTACATGAGCAAAACTTTTAAAGAACGATATCTTTCGCATGAGATAGAACTGGAAGCAATCGATGATTACATCATCGAATGGAACAATTCCGATACAGAGGAGACTCTGGCAAAGTTTCTGGGACTGAATAAAGAGGAAGAGACCGCGTGGGTGGAAGACAGTGATGATGCCCTTTTTGATCTGCTGGAAGCACAGAGAAAGTAAAAGCATGCAGAAAAGCGGAATGCACGATATTGTAGAGAGAATAAAAGATGATCTGAAAAAGAATGGGATAGGATGTGCTGCAGTATTGGCATGTCTTATCCTTTTTGCGCTTATTTTCCATGATGTATGTCCGGTGCAGATCCTGTATGGACTGCCATGCCCCGGATGCGGTCTGACGAGAGCAGGGGTCCTGCTTCTGACCGGGCACTTTGCAGCAGCATTTCAAATGCACCCATTTATTTACGGATGGGCAGCGCTTCTGCTGTATGTCCTGCTCTGCCGCTATGTCAAAGGCTGTAAACCAAAAGGAGCATTGCAGCTGATGATTGTTCTCATTGCTTGCATGCTCCTGTTTTATATCTATCGTATGCTGCTCTATTTTCCGGATGTGGAACCGATGACCCGCAAGGACGGACTGCTTCTACACTGGAATCCAGACAGAAACTGATCTACCGTGAACCGGGAACGTACCGTTTCCGTCCGCATTGATCGTAATCATATGGCGATAGCCGAATAACACGTCAAAAAACTTCTGTCCACTATGTTGTTTCCCGACATACATGGTCTTTTGGGTATCATTTTTGGAAGAAAGGATGCAGGCAAGCCCTGTATTTTCATCTTCTGCAAGCCCTTCCCGGGTAAATCCGATACAATGATAGTCATCAAAGTAATCATGCTGTGCTCCGTAAGCATGGGAAGCTCTGACAGAGAGCAGATTGGTAAGCGTTTTGCCGACCGGAGCCACATTCTGGGACGGAATACCGTAGCAGTCTCCGTAAAAGACACACGGATATCCCGCTTCGCGCAGCAGGATGAGCGCATAGGCAAGCGGTTTGAACCAGCTGTCTACAAAAGAGCAGAGTGCCTGCCCCGGCTCTGTATCGTGATTGTCTACAAAAGTAACTGCATTCTGCGGCTTTGCAGCAACAAGACTGCCATCAAAGATCTTGCGCAGATCATAGCCTTCACTGTTATACGATGCATAGTGGAAATTAAAATGAAGCGGTACATCAAACAAAGACAGTGCATAATTTGTTTTTTCCAGATAGGCTTCGAGTGCCCAGCATTCCCTGTGCCAGTATTCGCCGACAGTAAACAGTTCGCGTCCTGCATAGCTGCGCATGGCAGGGATCCAGTCGCGGTAAAAATCATAGTCAATGTGTTTTAATGCATCCAGACGGAATCCATCTACCTGTGTCTGATCCAGATACCATTTTCCCCATTTGGTAAGTTCGGCAATAACCTCAGGTTCGCTGAAATCAATATCTGCCCCCATCAGATAATCATAATTTCCGTTTTCTGAATCCACATCCTTGTCCCATTCTTTTTCCTTCAAAGAGATAAATACTGTTCTTTTTCTGTTTATCATCCCAGTCTACACCGTCAAAGCATTTGGATGTCCAGACAAAATCGGAATATTTGCCTTTTCTTCCCGGAAAATTAAAAATGGTCCAGGCGGTGATCTGTTCGATGCCTGTTGTTTCCTGTTCCCTGTTTCCTGTATTACATTCTTCGGCATTTATTATTTCTGTTCCGTCAGCACCAATCTTATGATTCAGTACGATATCAGCATAAACATCAATTCCGTATTCCTGACAGGTATGGATTGCAGCCAGATATTCGGCCTTTGTGCCATATTTGGTAGCAACACTGCCTTTCTGGTCAAATTCACCAAGGTCATATAGATCATACACCGCATAGCCGACGCCGTTTGTACCATAGGCATCTTTGTAAGCCGGAGGTAACCAGACTGCGGTAATACCTGCTTCTGCAAGCGCAGGAGCTTTTTCACTAAGCTGGTTCCATAAAGAACCGTCGGATGGCAGATACCATTCGAAATATTGCATCATTGTTCCGTTTTTCATCATTTGCCTCTTTTCTCCGTATTCGTTCAAAATATATCAGAATCCCAATTATGCGTCCATACTCCATCTGCCGCTGGCACCGCATGGCAGAACCAGCCCGGATCTTGTGACCGGTAATCCGATTTCATCCGCAGCAACACATCCGCCAAGCTTCTTCGTCAGTACGGTATTTAACATATAGGAGAGAACTGCAGGCTGCAGGCCGGTCGTATAAGAATTGATCAAAAAGAAAACAGGATCCTTGGACAACACTTTGGAAGTCAGTTCAATGAATGGGAAAATGCTTTCTTCGATCTTCCAGATCTCGCCCTTTGGTCCTCTTCCATAAGATGGCGGATCCATGATGATGCCATCGTAAGTATTGCCGCGTCGGATCTCGCGCTCTACAAATTTGGCACAGTCGTCTACCAGCCAACGGATCTTATCGCCGGGAATATTGCTTGAAACCGCATTTTCCTTTGCCCACGTAACCATTCCTTTGGAGGCATCGACATGTGTGACATTTGCACCGGCATTTGCTGCGGAGATCGTAGCACCGCCGGTATAAGCGAACAGATTTAATACCTTCAGCTCTCTGCCCGGATCCTTTTCTCTGGCTGCCCTGATCTTCTGTGCACACCAGTCCCAGTTTACCGCTTGCTCCGGGAAAAGTCCTGTATGCTTAAAACTGAACGGCTTGAGATGGAAGGTAAGCTCCCGGTAGGAGATCGCCCATTCATTTGGCAGGTCAAAAAATTCCCACTGGCCGCCGCCTTTGACACTGCGATGGTAGTGTCCGTTTTTCTGTTTCCATTCTTTGGCATCATGCCCTGTGCTCCAGATGACCTGCGGATCCGGGCGCACTAAAATATAATCACCCCAGCGCTCCAGCTTTTCGCCGTCTGAAGTGTCCAGTACTTCATAATCTTTCCAATTATCTGCTATCCACATGGGTGTAATCCTTTCTGTACATTTTATTCTATTGTGGACTACGCTTTTGAAAACGTCAAGGGATATGTAAATGAATTGCAAGAAAACGCTGTCCAAAATCCTCGAATGAAATTTCATGGATACTCTGGCGGCGGATGCTGGTAGTTTGCCGAAAATTGTATACACGTATCCTTGACGAAATGCTATCTCATACATTATAATAGGTAACAGTTTTGTACTTTACCGTAGCAAAGAGTAGTCAAAACAATCGAAATTCTTACATATGGGAGGAGAACATGAGTAATACATTAGGTTGGATCATTGTAGCGTTTGTACTCTATCTTCTGGGCATGGTAGCAGTCGGAGCTGCTTACGCAAAGAAGAACAGCAGTGCAGAAGATTATTTTCTGGGAGGCAGAAGTCTTGGAGGCTTTGTGGCAGCGCTGTCCGCGCAGGCGTCGGATATGAGCGGATGGCTGCTGATGGGGCTTCCGGGCGGCGTATATGCGCTGGGAACAGGACAGTCGTGGATCGCGATTGGTCTTTTCCTCGGAACGGTTGTAAACTGGCTGGTTATTTCAGGACCGCTTCGCCGTTATACGATCCGGGCGAACAATTCCCTGACACTGCCTACTTACTTTGAGAACAGATTCCATGATAAGAAGAAAGTGCTTTTGCTGATCTCTTCGATCACGATTGTTATTTTTTTCCTTGTTTATACCGCATCAGCACTGGCATCCGGTGGTAAGCTTTTCAATTCCGTATTTGGTGTAGATTACCGCATTGCACTGACGATCGGTGCACTTGTTATTCTGGTATACACATTCCTTGGCGGGTTCATGGCAGTCTGTGTGACAGACTTTATCCAGGGAACACTGATGCTGATCGGTCTTCTGATCGTTCCGATCATGGCATATGGGATCATTGGAGGTAACCTTTCCGCAGCACTGGATGCGCAGGGCGTTGCGGGCGGCTCTTCCGCATTCCTGAGCCTTGTCAGAAATGGAGATAAGACATATTCAGCAATCGATATCATTTCACAGCTTGCATGGGGACTCGGTTATTGTGGTATGCCACATATCCTTGTACGTTTCATGGCAGTCCGCGATGAAAAAGAATTAAAAAAATCCAAAACAGTAGCGATCATCTGGGTTGCACTTTCCCTGTTCTTTGCATGCTTCATCGGTGTAGTCGGCAGAGCATTCCTGACAACTCCACTGGAAGGCGGCGATACAGAAAAAGTATTTATTAAGATGATCCTGCAGCTCTTTACGGAAAACTATTATCTGCCGGTGGTCGGTGGTATCTTCTTATGCGGTATTCTGGCTGCGATCATGTCAACAGCAGATTCCCAGCTCCTTGTCAGTGCTTCTTCCGTAGCGGAAGACATCTACAAGGGTGTATTTAAAAAGGATGCGGATGATAAGACAGTTCTGAATATCAGCCGTATCACAGTACTAGTCATTGCAGTACTTGCTTACTTGATCGCACTTGATCCGAACAGCTCCATCATGGGACTTGTATCCAACGCATGGGCAGGCTTCGGTGCAGCCTTCGGACCGCTTGTTGTATTATCCCTGTTCTGGAAACGTACCAATCTGCAGGGTGCAGTTGCAGGTGTTTTATCCGGCGCGATCACTGTTATCGTATGGGACTACTTAAAGATCGTCTCTACTGTAGATGAAGCAGGTAATGCGATCCGCGTAACGATCGGCGACTACACAGGTCTTTATTCCCTGTTGGTCGGTTTCATTATCAGCCTGATCTGCATCGTCGTTGTCAGCCTTCTGACACCGGCTCCTGACGCAGAAATCCTCCAGGAGTTCGACGACGTAAAAAACAAACGCATATAAACATTCTATTATATTAAACATTCTATTATATATAGAAGAAACACAACACATTACCATAGAAGTGTAATGCAATTACCCAATATATAATCTATATACATCAGCTATATATAATATAGAAGGTCCCCATCAGGGATATATATGCATACCAAGAAAGAACTGCCCTGTATCATAAGCAATCGATAGCGCAGATGACTGAGATTTGCAAAGCATTTGCCACGCGGAGAGACCACCACGCTTTTTGGTGGCTGGAGCGTGTGCAAAATATGCTTTGCAAATTGCAGGAAAATCAAGCGTGATTGCGCTGATACAGGACAGTTCTTTCGTATTTCCTACCATATATACCCCCAAAATTGCTTTGTACGAAAAAATACAAAAAAAATACAATTTCGCAA
>VOFC01002938.1_pt1 | contig 11389 bp, 9 predicted proteins | sample 5384161 | NCBI WGS metagenome assembly VOFC01 (sample SAMN12384722, study PRJNA508395) | human gut metagenome | isolation source: healthy gut B | host: Homo sapiens | reverse complement strand
TCGTCCAGCTCTTCCAGCAGCTCGGCCAAATCGGCGGGCTGCTCTTCCTCGGTCACTTCGCGCAGCTTGACGTACTGCTTCTTGATGAGCAGCTTGAGCAGACGGCTTTTGGTGAGCATCTCAGGGTTGGCCTTGACCTCTTCGTCGTTGGCCTCCTCTTTTTCGGCCTCGCGCATGTCCTGCTTGAGGTCTTCAGTAGCCTTCCTCGTTCAGATCTTCAGCCAGCTTCTGGCGGACCTCGGCAGGGATACCGCAAACGCCGCATTCTGCGCACACAAAGCCGCGCCTTCCTCTGCTCTGTTTTGCGGAAAGATGCACCGTTGAAGCGGTGCTTTTCCGCAGGACTCAGCGAAGGAGGCGAACGGTTGGGGAAAACGCAGTTGTTTTTGTTTTCTGATCCACCGCGCCGGTGGTTCTACTTCGACTATGATCCGGGTCCATTTTCCTGCGTTCACCTCCAAGTTTTCATATTCATTTTTATTATAGCGCCGCAAAAAAACGGGGTCAACCCTAAACCACCGATTTACCAGAATTTTGCAAAACAAAACACCCTCTTCCGTGTTGCGGCACACGTTCGTTAAGAAGCTATGAAGAAACTGTAAAAAGGGAATGGTATCTTTTGGAAGATTTTGTGATAACATTTTTTGATTGACCTTCGTTTTTTCACATGCTAAAATGGAACTGTAAAAGCGGCTGTTGTGATGCCAGATCACAGCAGCCGCTTCTCTTTTATACAAAAAATACGCCCCGGTCACCTTGCGGTGAGCGGGGCGCTAAAACGAAGCTCGTTTTTACTGCGGCAAGATCCCTGCAAAGCAGGTCTTATGCAGCAGGCGGAGCAAGGTATCTGCAAGCAGACCTTATGCTCCTGACACACGCGGGGTGTGCTTTCAAGGACCCTCGCGGGCGCTTTGGTATCTCATATCCCGCTGCGGTGCTTCGCACGGAACAAAGCACCGCCCGGGAAGTGAAATCAGATAGAACTCGTATGGCGAATGCTGTACTTCAGCACATCACCTGCATGGATGGATGCGTTTCTCCGCTTCGTACCGCTGCATTGCGCAGTAACCGCCGGTACGGGGCAGCCGCCCTCTTGCATTGTGGGGCTAAGGTGCCGCAAATATCTGCATCCAAAGCGCAGAAGAATGCTTACTTGTACAGATCGACCAGACGGGTCAGGTGCTCGTAGCGGTCGTTTGCAACTTCCTGGTTGCGTGCGAACAGCTCCTTAGCACGGTCGGGGAATGCACGAGTCAGGCGGCTGTAACGGGTCTCGTTAGCCAGCAGTGCCTGATACTTCTCGTTATCCACAGCCTTGGAGGTCAGGGTGAACGGATTCTTGCCCTGAGCCTTGTTTGCCGGGTTGAAGGTGAACAGGTTCCAGTAACCGGCCTCAACTGCCTTCTTCATCTCGTTCTGGCAGTTGGTCATGCCGCCCTTGACACCGTGCAGCTCGCAGGGAGCGTAGCCGATGATCAGAGACGGGCCGGGGTAAGCCTCAGCCTCAGCGATGGCCTTGACAGCCTGAGCCGGGTTAGCACCCAGTGCGATCTGAGCAACATAGATGTAACCGTAGGTCATAGCGATCTCGGATAGGCTCTTCTTGCTGATTTCCTTACCAGCAGCAGCGAACTGGCAGACTTCACCAATGTTGGAAGCCTTGGATGCCTGTCCACCGGTGTTGGAGTACATCTCAGTATCGAAGACCATCACGTTGACATCCTCGCCGGAAGCCAGAACGTGGTCCAGACCACCGAAGCCGATGTCGTATGCCCAGCCGTCGCCGCCGAAGATCCAGACGGACTTCTTGGCGATGAACTGCTTGCTCTTCAGGATCTCTGCAGACTTCTCGCAGCCGGCAGCAGCAGCCTTCTCCAGCTCAGCGATCAGGGCCTTTGCGGGCTCGTCGTTGGCCTTGGTGTTGTTCTTGGTCTCCAGGAACTTCTCAAAGGCAGCCTTCAGCTCAGCAGAAGCCTTGTCGGAACCAGCAACCTCTGCGATCTCCTTGATCAGGTTCTCGCGGACGGTCTTCTGGCCGATGTACAGGCCCAGACCATGCTCTGCGTTATCCTCGAACAGGGAGTTGCACCATGCAGGACCATGGCCGCTGTCCTTGTTGACGGTGTACGGAGAGATGGATGCGGTGCCGCCCCAGATGGAGGAGCAGCCGGTAGCGTTGGAGATGTACATCTTCTCGCCGAACAGCTGAGTGATCAGGCGAGCGTAAGAGTCTCGGCACAGCCTGCGCAGGAGCCAGAGAACTCCAGCAGCGGCTGGTTGAACTGAGAACCGATGACGGTATCGTCAGCAAACTTGGAAGGCTTCTTGGAGATGTTGGCGACGCAGTAGTCGAACACTGCCTGCTGATCTGCCTGGCTGTTCTGCGGCACCATGGTGATAGCCTTGGTGGTGCAGACGGTGACACACTCGCCGCAGCCCATGCAGTCCAGAGGAGACACAGCCATGACAAACTTGTACTCGTTTGCGGGCTTGTTATCGCGGCTCTTGGTCTGGGCAGGGAGCAGCTGCCAGCTCGTCGGCGGTCAGCTGGAAGGGACGGATGGTTGCATGAGAGCAGACGAATGCACACTGGTTACAGCCAACGCACTTTGCAGCATCCCACTCGGGGACGTTGACACCGGTGCCGCGCTTCTCGTAAGCGGAAGCCCCCTGCTCCCACTCGCCGTTTGCGTTAGCAACGAAAGCAGGGACGGGCAGGCTGTCGCCGTCCATACGAGCGATGGGCTCCATGACGTCGCGGATCTGCTTGACCAGCTCGGGACGGCCAGCCAGCTCCTTCGGGCGGGATCGGCCTCGGGGTTGGACCAGGAAGCGGGGACGTCCACCTTGTGGATGGCGTCAACACCGGCATCGATGGCCTTCCAGTTCATCTCAACGACGTCCTGACCCTTCTTGCCGTAGCTCTTCTGAGCTGCCTGCTTCATGAAGTTGACGGCGTCCTCGATGGGCATAACGTCGGCCAGCTTGAAGAAGGCGGACTGCAGGATGGTATTGGTGCGCTTGCCCATGCCGATCTCGATGGCCTTGTCGATAGCGTTGATGGTGTACAGCTGGATGTTGTTGTCAGCGATGTACTTCTTGGCCTCAGCGTTCAGGTGATGGCCCAGCTCCTCATCGTTCCACTGGCAGTTGATCATGAACACGCCGCCGGGCTTGACATCCTGGACCATCTTCATGCCCATGTGGATGTAAGCGGGGTTGTGGCAGGCCACGAAGTCAGCCTGGTTGATGTAGTAGGGGCTGCGGATGGGCTTGTCGCCGAAACGCAGGTGGCTGATGGTCACGCCGCCGGTCTTCTTGGAGTCATACTGGAAGTATGCCTGAACATACTTATCAGTGTGGTCGCCGATGATCTTGACGGAGTTCTTGTTCGCACCGACGGTACCGTCGCCGCCCAGACCCCAGAACTTGCACTCCTTGGTGCCAGCTGCTGCGGTGATGGGAGCGGGCTTGACCTCAGGCAGAGACAGGCCGGTGACATCATCGGTGATGCCGAGGGTGAAGCGCTCCTTCGGCTGATCCTTCTCCAGCTCCTTGAACAGAGCGAAGATGGAGGACGGGGGAGTGTCCTTGCTGCCCAGACCGTAGCGGCCGCCGGTCAGGATGACATCATTCTTGCCAGCCTCACGCAGGGTAGCTGCGACATCCAGATACAGGGGCTCGCCCAGAGAGCCGGGCTCCTTGGTGCGGTCCAGAACTGCGACCTTCTTAGCGGTAGCAGGCAGAACCTTCAGCAGAGCGGAGGACACCCAGGGACGGTACAGGCGGACCTTGATGATACCGACCTTCTCGCCCTTAGCGTTCAGGTAATCGATGACCTCGTCAGCAACGTCGCAGACAGAGCCCATAGCGATCATGACGCGATCGGCATCGGGTGCGCCGTAGTAGTTGAACAGGTCGTAGTTGGTGCCCAGCTTCTCGTTGATCTTGGCCATGTACTTCTCGACGACTGCGGGCAGTGCGTCGTAGACAGAGTTGCAGGCCTCACGATGCTGGAAGAACACGTCGCCATTCTCGTGGGAGCCGCGCATCTTGGGGTGCTCGGGGTTCAGAGCCTTGGCACGGAACTCCTCGACCGCCTCCATGTTGCACATTTCCTTCAGGTCGGCGTAATCCCACTTCTCGATCTTCTGGTACTCGTGAGAAGTACGGAAGCCGTCGAAGAAGTTCAGGAAGGGGACCTTGCCCTCGATGGCTGCCAGATGGGCAACAGGGGACAGATCCATGACTTCCTGCACGCTGCTCTCGACCAGCATTGCGAAGCCGGTCTGGCGGCATGCCATAACGTCGCTGTGATCACCGAAGATGTTCAGGGACTGGGTAGCAACGGTACGTGCAGAAACATCGAACACGCAGGGCAGCTGCTCAGCAGCGATCTTGTACATATTGGGGATCATCAGCAGCAGGCCCTGAGAAGCGGTGAAGGTGGTGGTGACAGCACCTGCACCCAGAGAGCCGTGCACAGCGCCTGCAGCGCCTGCCTCAGACTCCATCTCGACGACCTTGACCTGGTTGCCGAAGATGTTCTTCTGGCCGGCAGCGGACCACTGGTCCACAGAGTCAGCCATCGGAGAAGAGGAGGTAATGGGGTAGATAGCAGCCACGTCCGTGTAGGCATATGCTACATGAGCGGCAGCGGTATTGCCATCCATGGTTTGCTTTGCTCTAGGCATTTTTCTTCCTCCATTCAGAATTTTGGTACCTTCTGCGCGGGGCAAACGTCTTTGGCCGGAGCCGGAGAACTCCCTTAAAAAACGCATTGCTCAACTGATAAGCGCCGCACTTCGCCGGAGCCGGAGAACTCCACAAAAGCACACGCTCATCAAGGGCAATAGCCCTGCCCGGGGCCGGAGAACCCCATGAAGGCACTATTGCTCATCTAATATAATAGCAAATTCCGCCGGTAAAGGCAACGCAAACCGACTGTAAAAACACAACAAAAATTCAAGAAATTTTTTAGCTCTTTTTTACAGATGTGTTCTTTGCTGCATCCATGAAGGTGTTATGCTCCAAAATCCAGTATCCATGAGGCTTTTTCTTACAAAATCCTAAATTTATAATTGACATTTGTACAGCTTCTGCCGTAAACTTTATCCATAGGAAAATGCGCCTTGGAGCGCAGGGAGGACAGGCACAAAAAACGATGGATGCTGCACATTTTGAAAAGACGCTCTCGAGCGAAGTTCTCTTTGAGGGCCGGGTGGTCACGCTGACCAAAGACGTGGCTCTGCTGGAAAACGGTGAGACTTCTATCCGGGAAGTGGTCCACCACCACGGCGGGGCCTGCATCGTACCGTATTTTGAGGACGGCACCCTCTGCATGGTGCGCCAGTTCCGCTACGCCATGCAGCAGGAGCTGTGGGAGCTGCCCGCCGGCAAGCTGGAAAAGGGCGAAGACCCCTTCGACGCCGCCAAGCGGGAGCTGGGCGAAGAGTGCGGCCTGACCGCCGACCACTACACCCCGCTGGGCCAGTTCTACCCCACCGTGGGCTATGACACCGAGGTCATTTATATGTGGGCGGCAACAGGCCTGCACAACACCCAGATGCATCTGGACGATGACGAGTTCCTGACGCCCGACCGCATCCCGCTGGCAAAAGCCTACGAGATGGTCATGAGCGGCGAGATCAAGGACGGCAAGACCATCGCGGGCGTGCTCAAGCTCAAGGCGCTGGTGGACGAGGGCAAGCTGTGATCCTTTACGAAGATGCAGCCCTCGTGGTGCTGGACAAGCCCGCCGGTCTTTCCAGCGAGGAGGGCGTCCCCGCCGCCCTGCGGAAGCACTGGGGCAGGCCCGACGCCTATGTGGGCGTCATCCACCGGCTGGACACCGGCGTGTCCGGGCTGATGGTCTATGCCAAGACCCCGCAGGCAGCCGCCGCCCTCAGCCGGCAGGTGACGCAGAGCCAGCAGGTTTATGCCGAACAGGATGGCCGGGCCGAGCCTGACGCCGGCACACTGGACGCGCCGCCTTTCGTGAAACAATACCGCGCCCTCATCGCAGGCGGGCCGGACGAGAAGCTGCCCGCCGAAGGCGTCCTGCGGGACTACTTATTCAAGGACAGCCGGAAAGGCCGTGTTTTTCCGGTGAGCCGTCCGCGCAAGGGCGTGAAGGAGGCTGTGCTGGAATACCGCCTTGCGGCGTCTGCCCCGGACGGCAGCGCCAGCCTCGCGGACATCACCCTCCACACCGGCCGCACCCATCAGATCCGGGTGCAGTTCGCCTCCCGCCGCCACCCGCTCTGGGGCGACGGCAAATACGGGAGCCGCGTCAAGGGAGACATCGCGCTCCAGAGCGCCCGCCTCCGCTTCATCCACCCCGGCACCGGCAAGGCGATGGACTTCCGCCTCCCGGTCCCCGGGACATGGCCCGCTTGGGGCATCAGACAGGAAAACGACAATGGAACAACAGTATAAAACAGATTCTGAAATATACGCCGTCCTCGAGCGGGAGATCATCGATCTGACCCTCCGGCCCGGCTGTTCGCTGAGTGAAAACCCGCTCTGCACCCGCTTCGGCGCGCCCCGCTCCCTCATCCGGGTGGTGCTGCAGCGCCTGCAGGAGAACGGCCTTGTGAAGATCGTGCCGTACAAAGGCACTACTGTCACCCGGCTGAACCGGGACATCGTGGACGAGCTGATCTATGAGCGCATCGCGGTAGAAGCCCGGGTCCTGCGGGACTTTGCGCCCCACTGCACACCGGAGCACCGCGCCCTCATCCGCCAGCGTGCCGCCGCCTACGACGAGCTGGCCAAGGCCGAAACGCTGGACTTCAACCGTCTCTACGAGGCTGACACCCGGCTCCACGAAACGTGGTTCTCCGCCATGGGCAAGATGTATCTCTGGCGCACGCTGCAGAACGCCCACGCCGACTACAGCCGCTTCCGGATGCTGGACACCCTGACCACCGGCGGGCTGGCCGAGGTGGTGGCCGACCACCACAATCTCATCGACGCCATTGAGCGGTGCGACCTCGCGGCCTTTCGATGCAGTGCCGGTAGAGCCGATCTTGTAGTAGCCCTGCATGATCTGTGTACTGTGAAGTCCGATGACCGTGTTGTCGTCGTCATCATCATCCGGATTCGTCGGATACTTGCCGCCGGTCCAGTGACCAGTATAAGGTACCCTTAATGCCATCGATATCCCAGCTCTTTTTCTGATGCCTCATCGCGCAGGGTTAATCTCATCCATATCCCCGGAACAAGCGTTCTATTGTAACTCTTGTTTCCGTCAGCCGTAGATGGTGACAGTCTTCATGCTGACCGTCACGCTGCCCGCCAGCATCTTCACGTTCATCTCAAGGTAGCGGTACTTCTCAGAGTTCATGTTCTTCAGATAGCTGCTCGCCCCGCCAAAACCGCCGCCCTGCCGGCACATTAGTCATGCCAAGGCTGCCGTCTTTAATCGTCCTTTTCAGTCGTCGTGCCTTCGGAAGAGCTGGAGCTTTCTGCTCCGCCCTGTCAGAGCCGGAAGAAGAGCTTTTCAGCTCGTTCTTCCCGTCCAGCTCGAAGATCCTTGGTCTTGGAGCTGCTGCTCGAGCTGGAAGAACGCTCTGGAGCCGCCGTTTCCGCCGCCGCCACCACCGCCGCAGGCTGAGCATCGAAACCGTCATAGCCGCAGCCAGTGCGACTGCCATTACCTTTTTGCTAATCTCATGGTAAATTTCCTCCCACATTTTCAAAATCGACAGCGGAAATCCTCGTTCGGCCCCTCTGTTTCCGGTCTAAATTTACCCCCCGTATCGATTTGTCAAGTAGTTTTTATAAATTTGTGTTATTTAATAAAATCGTCCCTGAAATTGCATCAATTTGACAACAAACATCGTTTCAGTTTATCCCGGCATACAAGAGCCCTGTTCAACAAAGGCGGCACATCCACCGCAAAGGAGAATGTGCCGCTTTTCTATGATTTTTTCTCAGCCCATCATGCCGGAGATGAAGATTTCCAGACATGACGCCGCCGAGGACGGAGGCTTTGCCGGAGAGCTTGGTGCCGAACTTTTTGCCGATGGCAAGGCCGGCTTCACAGATGAAGAAGGTGACGGTCGCCACGATGAGGGAGCAGACCAGTGCCATGAACCAGCCGTACTCCGAGATGGTGAAGCCCACCGACAGCGCGTCAATGCTGGTGGCCACGCCCTGCATGAAGAGTGCGCCCGCGCTCAGCCCAGCGGCTTCCTCAGTCTCTTCGCCCTTGATGCCCTCCATGAGCATTTTACCGCCGATGTAGCCCAGCAGGATGAGTGCGATCCAGGGGATGAACTTTTCAAAGGAAGAGAACAGCTCCACGATGGTGTGGACGCAGACCCAGCCCGGCATGGGCATGACAGCCTGAAAGATGCCGAAGGTGCCTGCGATCTGGACGCCCCGGCGGCGGGACATCTGGGGGTCATGCAGACCGTTCGCCATCGAGACGGAGAACGCATCCATTGCAAGACCCACGCCCAGCAGGGCGCTGTTGAAGAAAAACAAAAGACTCCATTCCATGATTATGCCTCCTGATCTGACCGGAATTGGTGGGCAGAGAAAAGACCCGGAATCGGCGCGCTTCGCCAATTCCGGGTCTCATTTTCTGACAAACTGACTCGATGTGGAATGGGCGTGGTACTCGCACCAAAACACATGAGTCTCGCAAATGAAAGCAAGCCAGACAGCCGCCCGGGCCGTCATTGTGTTGACTTGCTGCGCTGCCTGCAAAACAGCGCCTGCTACTCCCCCATGAGGATCTTTCTTGTTGTCCGGCTATCGTACCACACAAACAGCGGATTTGTCCAGTATAACCGTGATTTTTTGCAAAAAACCTGCGGGAGAGCACCGCAGAAAGCGTGTACTCCCCCGCAGGGTCAGTTTATGTGTGGAAATGAGGTTTATTCCTCGTCGCCGGTGTCAGCCTCGGGAGCTTCGGCGGCCGATGCCTCATCGGCTGCTTCCATCTCCGCCAGCTGCTCGGCGGTGGGCTCGTCCTCGGCGTCGGCCTCGATGCTCTCGGTCTGTGCCTCGTCGTCGTGGTCGGTGCGGGCCAGCACCATGACCTTGTCGTTCTCGCCCAGACGCATGACCCGGACGCCGGAACCATAGCGGCTCTGGACGGGGATCTCGTTGGCGTGCAGGCGGATGATGATGCCCTCCTGGCTGCTCAGCAGCACATCGTCCACGTCGTCCACGATCTTGACAGCGGCCACCTTATCCTTGGAGGCGTCGTAGTTGCGGATGCCCTTGCCGCCGCGGGCGGTGATGCGGTAGGTGTCGATCTCGGAGCGGCGGCCCTTGCCGTTCTCGGTCACGGTGAGCACCGTGCCGCCTTCGCGGCAGATGCAGACGCCGATGACTTCATCGCCCTCGGCCAGCTTGATGGCCCGGACGCCATGGCCGCTGCGGCCCATCGGGCGGGCATCGGCCTCGTTGAAGCGGATGGCCTGACCGTTGCGGGCCACGATGAGCATATCATTGCCGGTGGTCAGGCGGGTCCATGCCAGCGCGTCACCCTCGTTGAGGGCGATGCCGATGAGACCCGTCTTGCGGATGTTGGCGTACTGCTCCAGCGGGGTGCGCTTGATGAGGCCCTGCTTGGTCACCATGGTGACGAAGCCGCCCTTGTTGTCCTCGTCCTTCGGGTAGCAGAGCATATTCGTGACCTTTTCGCCCTCGGCCAGCTGCAGCAGGTTGACGATGTTGCTGCCCTTGCTGGTGCGGCTGCCCTCGGAGATGGTGTAGCCTTTGACGCGGAAGAGGCGGCCCTTGTCGGTAACGAACAGGACATAATCATGGGTAGAGCCCACGAACATCTCCTGCACGATGTCCTCTTCCTTCCGGGTCATGCCGGAGATGCCGCGGCCGCCGCGCTTCTGGGCCTGATAGGTGGCCTTGAGCTGGCGCTTGATATAACCGGCCTCAGTGAGGGTGTAGACGCACTGCTCCTCAGCGATGAGGTCTTCGATGTCCACTTCGCCGGTAACGGACTGTATCTCGGTGCGGCGCTCGTCGCCGAAGCGCTTCTTCATGTCCAGCAGCTCGTTCTTGACGATCTCCAGAACACGGGCGTCGTTGGCCAGGATGTCCTCCCAATCCTTGATTTTTGCCTGTAAGCCGGACAGCTCTTCCTCGATTTTGAGGATTTCGAGGCCAGCCAGACGGCCCAGCTGCAATTTCACGATAGCGTCGGCCTGCGGGTCGTCGAAGCCGAACTGCTCCATGATAGCGGCCTTTGCCTCGGCCATGCCGCCCTTGCAGGCGCGGATGGTAGCGATGAGCTCGTCCACGATGTCGGTGGCCTTTTTCAAGCCCTCGAGGATGTGGGCGCGCTCCTTGGCCTTCTTCAGGTCGTACTGCGTGCGGCGGCGGACGACTTCATCCTGAAACTCGACGTACTTCTGGATCATCTGTTTCAGGGTCATGACCTTGGGCACCTTATGGTCGATGGCCAGCATGATGACGCCCACAGTGTCCTGCAGCTGGGTGTACTGATACAGCTGGTTCAGGATGACCTGTGCGTTGGCGTCCTTGCGGATGTCCACCACGATGCGCATACCCTTGCGGTTGGTCTCATCGTTCAGGCCGGTGATGCCCTCGATTCGCTTGTCCTTGACCAGCTCTGCCATATTCTCGATGAGGCGGGCCTTGTTGACCATATACGGGATCTCCGTAATGATGATCTGGGTACGGCCATTCTTGGTCTCTTCGATGGTGGCACGGCCCCGCAGGGTGATCTTGCCGCGGCCGGTGGCGTAGGCGGCGCGGATGCCGCTTCGGCCCATGATGATGCCGGCAGTAGGGAAGTCCGGTCCCTTGATGTGCTCCATCAGGCCGGGCAGGTCGATGTCGGGGTTCTCGATATAGGCCACGCAGCCGTCGATGACCTCACTGAGGTTGTGGGGTGGGATGTTGGTAGCCATACCGACGGCAATGCCCTGACTGCCGTTGACCAGCAGGTTGGGGAAGCGGCAGGGCAGGACGCTGGGCTCTTTCTTCGTCTCGTCGAAGTTGGGGTCCCAGTTGATGGTGTCCTTTGTCGATGTCGGTCAGCATCTCGACCGCCATCCGGCTCATGCGGGCTTCGGTGTAACGGTAAGCAGCCGGGGGGTCACCGTCCACAGAGCCGAAGTTGCCCTGGCCGTCCACCAGCGGGTAGCGCAGGGAGAAATCCTGTGCCAGACGGACCATAGCGTCGTAGACGGAGGCGTCGCCGTGGGGGTGGTAAGATCCCAGCACCGCACCGACGGTATCCGCCGACTTGCGGTAGGGATGGCTGGGGTCGTTGCCGCGTTCGTGCATGGTGTAGAGGATGCGGCGGTGGACAGGCTTCAGGCCGTCACGCACATCCGGCAGGGCGCGGGCCACGATGACCGACATGGAGTAATCCAGAAACGCC
>VOFC01002983.1_pt1 | contig 11391 bp, 9 predicted proteins | sample 5384161 | NCBI WGS metagenome assembly VOFC01 (sample SAMN12384722, study PRJNA508395) | human gut metagenome | isolation source: healthy gut B | host: Homo sapiens | reverse complement strand
GAACGTCACCCGGATGCCGCATCTTTCAAAGTAACCCTTTATGGAAGTTTGGCAGCTACAGGCAAAGGGCACATGACGGATGTGGCTATCATAGATACTTTTTGACAACCTGCCGCTCCGGTAGAAATCGTATGGCAACCCAAAGTTTTCCTCCCTTCCATCCGAACGGAATGACATTTGGCGCTCTGGATGCAAACAACAAGATATTGGAAAACTGGACGGTTTACAGTATCGGTGGCGGAGCTTTGGCAGAGAATAATGACAACCCGACAATCGAAAGCCCGGAAGTATACGGCATGAACAACATGACCGAAATCCTGCAATGGTGTGAACGTACCGGGAAAAAAGTTTGGGAGTATGTCAAGGAATGTGAGAACGAGGATATATGGGACTATCTGGCAGAAGTATGGGGACACAATGAAAGACGCTATCCACCGAGGTCTGGAAGCGGAAGGTGTATTGCCCGACCGCTGAACTTACGTAGAAAAAAGCTTCCACTTATTATATACGTGCTACCGGATACAAACAATCTCTGCAATCCAGAGGACTCGTTTTCTCTTACGCTCTGGCAGTCAGTGAAGAAAACGCCTCAGGTGGCAAAATCGTCACAGCCCCTTACTTGCGGATCATGCGGAGTGGTTCCGGCTGTACTTTATCACTTGCAAAAAAGCCGTGACTTCAGCGATATGCGGATTCTTCGCGCCTTGGCTACAGCTGGGCTAATTGGAAACATTGTCAAGTTCAATGCGTCCATCTCCGGTGCGGGAAGTAGGATGTCAGGGAGAAGTCGGCGTTGCCTGCGCGATGGCATCAGCAGCAGCCAATCAATTATTCGGAGGAAGTCCGGCACAGATTGAATATGCTGCGGAAATGGGGCTGGAACACCACCTGGGGATGACTTGCGACCCCGTATGCGGTCTCGTTCAAATCCCTTGTATCGAGCGGAATGCTTATGCTGCCGCCCGTGCACTGGATGCCAATCTTTATTCAGCTTTTTACAGACGGTAATCACCGTGTATCCTTTGACAAAGTGGTGGAAGTAATGAAACAGACCGGTCATGACCTTCCTTCCTTATATAAGGAAACCAGCGAAGGAGGACTGGCCAAAGATTATCAACAAATGTAATATAATGACTACAGAGGAGTGTCTGTCCACATTCCTCTGTACATAACTAATTCTACTCCATAACCGGCCAATTCGTATCATCGCCATTGGTGATATCCCTTTCATGCAACAAGCCTCCTTCCTGCGAAAAGTACAGTGCAAATCTCAGATTTCCCTGTTTCACCTGAATCACGGACTCAGTAGGATGCTGCGGATACGTCAATACAAAACACATCGGTCACTACCCATGAACTGTAGTTGGAATTACGGAAACCGGTAAACGGCAGGTACTAACTGATCGATACTATCCAGTTCGTTTTCCGTCATCGCCCAGTTGGCATTCGCGTCGAACCAGACATCCAGTTCGTCACCAGTCACCCAGCAGTCAGCTACATAATAATCTCCCCTTTCATCTCCCCACTCCACATTCTGGGCATTCGGATATAGTTGCTTCCAATGCCTCTGTGATATTGGCAGGCGGATTATACGTTTCATCATCATTATCATCACATGCGCTGAAAGAAAAGGCAGTCAGCATTAAAACGACTGCCCATGCGCCAAACTTAAACTTCAACATAATTAATTCTTAGGATTTAGGTTATATCATATTTTCATTTAATCATCAATCATCCGCTTTCAGGAATTTTCCTTTCTTGTCGAACTTGAAAGAAACGCCGGTACTTAATTCCACTTCATATCCTTTCCGGTCACGCTCCACTTTTGTCACAGGCTCTGTGAAGTTATGCTCTTCAGATAACTGACAGCAAACGAAGGAACAACACTTGCCGGAACTGCATGCCCTTTACTAGCACTTACTTCCTCCCAGTTACCTTTGCTATCAAAATCTATTTCCGTACCGTCCGTCAATAACACTTCATACTTGGCAGACTCCAACAGATCTTTATCAATCTTGATATGAGCCACCTGAGGTTTGGTAAAATGACGGTTGATAAAGTTGCGTGCCGGAAGCGGTAGCTGATTCATATCCTTTGTAATCACATCGCCGGCAAATGAGAACTGTATAGCTACAATAGCCATCACAAGCAAAGATAAAATTTTTCTTCATAATCGTTATTCTTTTTTAGTTAATACTATATCTGATAAGTTTTATACTGCAAATAACGATACAGATTTAGAAAGATTTGGGAATAACCAGAGATCACATTCTTTTTGTGTTCTTTAACTTTCAGTCTTGAATTTACCCCATATAAAAAGATCCGGATGCCCACTCAGAACATCCGATCGCTCTCTTCACCTTAACTTTTAACCTTAACTATTTACCTATTTATCTTTCCGAATATCCTGCGAGATTGTAGCAAACGGAACGGTACTATCACCTACGCGGTAAATTCCGAACTTAAAGTAATACCCGTCTTCGTCGTTACGTCCAATCAGAATCTTCTCATTATCGACAATGTGTTTGCTCACCTTTTACCTTTTTCCTGATAGTCCATCTGCACATCGAGCATACCCGGTTTTACAATCGTTTCCGCCTCCTTTTTGCCATAGATTGTCCAGTCGATATGAATGCGGAATGTAATCCAGCAGTCTTTCGGGAAAATCGGCAAAAGGTAATTTGTAGGCAATGGTCGATGCCTTTATTCAGAAGTTACGGTTTCATAACGGTGTTTTTTCGGGATTTGCATTGCAACGGTCATCTTTGTCTGTCAGCCATTTACGGTCGGAGTTTGCTTTGATATAAAACAGTCCTCCGGAAAATCCGAATGCCAATGGCGGGTATCCTCCCTGTTCAACCAACCATCCGTTGGGTTTTCCTGCCTTATATACAGGTTTTCCATTTTTATCTTTCACCGGATTGCCTTGTTTATCCAGTCTGGCCACTTTTTCGTGTCCGACATTCTTTTTGAAGAAGGTCGTTTTTTTCCAGTTCTACAAATTCGTCAACAGTCAGTTTCTTCACCTCGCCCTGAGGAGTCTGGACCAGCGTCCGGTCGGGCATTCCGTGCCATTGGGCAAAGATGGTGGAGACATTGCTGTCTAAAGAAGAAGGAATATAAACCGAAAACTCATAGTCACGGGAAAGCTTCCTTGCGGACAAGCATCCCTTCCCGTGATGATATACGGTCTTGGTAATCTGCGCTTTCTGATAAACATCGGCAGGCAGGCCTCTGAAATCATCGGAAGTTGCATAGCAATAAGAAAATTCGGCACGTCCTTTCGTTTCTCCTTTTCGCATAACCTTCCAGTGTATTGTCTTCGGTTTTGAGTTCAAAGCGATAGGAGGGCTTGCCATCAAACAGGTTGGTAAAATCACGCTGAATGGCATGAGGTTTTATTCGTCCCGACAGCTACCCAGCAACCGTCAATAATCTGGTTGATACGTGCAGAGTCAGCCTGTACGTTTACCCGTTCGGTGAGTGGCATCAGTGTTTGCGTATTTTAGTCTGAGCGGTCAGCATCGTGCATCCTGCCGCCATCATATAAATAACCAAAAATGTATTTTTTCATTCTATCCGGTATTAAGTTTATCGATTTGTGCAAAAAAAATACGAAAGGCAACCCTCATCGGCTGCCTTTCTTTTGTCTCAAATGTTTTCATTTGTGCAATTTTCTGTCAGAAACGTCTTATATCCCCATTCACAAGTCTATTCAGGTGTTTCTTCCGTATAATCGTCTTCCAACATATCTACTTTCTTTTTATGCTCATTTTTCCATCGGCCGTTACAGTGATGGAAAGCGGCATATACAAATCTGTCTGCGGATAGCACACACTCGCTGCATACACAATTCCCTGCGGAGTAGTCTTGTCATATACAATACCTTCCAATATAGACTTAGATAGGAAGTTCGCATCGACTACCGATGAAAAATCGTTCTTGGTAAAGGTCTTGTTCAACACGTTTTCATTCCCCGAGTCATGCAACACTATTTTATTGTCTACATAGGTATCTCCCAGCTCGTTGGAGACGTGAGGCAGACTTTCATCCGGAGTACGCGAAACGAGGGAATGATAGTCTCTTCCCTTAAACTTAAAGTCAGTTTCGCTCTTAGACGTCTGCATACGCTGCAATCCGTGAGCATCCACACTGTCTATCATCGCCAATGTCCGACGTATTATCTGAACTTCCTTTCTTACCGCCACATGCACTCCACAGCCACTGCCAACGGTAATAAAAGCCAATAAATTAGTTTTCTCATACGTAAGTATTTTCTGTTTTATAAATATAGCAAAGGAACAAAAAAGACGGGGAGATTTACAAGTGTAACCGACATTTTTCCTACATTTGCAGGAAAGAAGGAATACTTTTACAACAATTACAGATTTAAAAACCTGCAAACCTAACACCATGCGCGAACGAATTACAACAATTCTTTTTTTCTCATCCTTGCCTACTGTAGCAGTGGCAATGTGTATGGACAAAAAGTAAATTATCAGCAATTCGACAATATTTATCTCGGTGCCGAAGCTTCGGTGATTAGTTGCTTTCCTGCAAGATAGCGAGGACTGATATGGGTGGGTTCCAACAAGGGGTTTATTCAGTTATGACGGTTATTCCACACAACAGCATTTCACGTATGGAGAACGTACCAACACACGTATCTACTGCGGTATTATAGCAGATAACACTTATTTATATCTGGGAACAGATAACGGGATTCTTGTTTATAACTATCGAACAGACAAATATGAGCAACCGGATACTGATTTTCCCAACGGATGTCCGTACCATGGTACTTCAGGGAGATACATTGTGGATAGGTTCGTTGAATGGATTATATACTTATCAGTTAAAAAGCCGTCAACTGAATCATTTCGATAGCAAACAGACCGGATTGCCTCATAACACCATCTATTCCATCATTCATACAAAGATAATCAAATTTATATAGGTACTTACAACGGATTATGCCGCTATGTACAGGCAAGTGGAAAATTTGAAAACATCCTTTTGCCCAGTTAACCGGGGAGGCAGCAATTTGTTTGTCAATTCTCTGTTGGAAGATACCACCCGACAATGTATCTGGATCGGGATGGAAGGTTATCTCTTCCAATACAATCCCACTAAGGAGAGATGAAGGCGATAGAGGTATTTCATAACAACTCCATCAAATCACTGGCACTGGACGGAGATGAAAATTTGCTGGCAGGTACAGACAACGGGCTTTATGTGTACCAGAATGACAAAGAACCTTTGCAGCATATCATTCACGATTCACGCAATATCCAGTCACTAACCAACAATATTATCTGGAACATATTCTCGGATCAGGAACATAATATCTGGCTGGGAACAGATTATGGCATTTCCCTATCACGCTATAACAGTGCGCTGCAATTTGTACCGATTTCTCAAATCACAGGCACAGGAGACGGAAATCAGTTCTATTCCCTGTTCCGGGATTCCAAAGGATTCTATTGGTTCGGAGGTACAAACGGAGTGATCCGGTTCACCCATCCTGCAGGCAATAAACACGATGCTATCTGGTATAGAATGGGGATAAAACCATCCGTTATCACACAACCGTATACGACACATTTACGAGGATAAGGAACAGCAGCTATGGATAGCTACCGACGGAAGCATCAACCGCTATGATTATGCAACCCGTCAATTCGTACACTACAACATTGTAGACAGTACAGGAAATTATAATACCAACTGGGCTTATTATATGTTCGAAGACAATGCCGGACATCTGTGGATTTCAACCTGTCTGGGAGGAATCTTTGTAGTAGACAAGCACAGGCTGATGCAGTCTGCCTCCGGACAATATGTAGCCGAACAGAATTACTCCGTCCACAACGGACTGTCCGGCATGTTTATCAACCAGATTATTCCCTGATAATGAAGGCAATGTATGGGTGTTGCTCTACAATAATAAAGGGATAGACAAAATTAATCCCCGCACACGGGAAGTGACAAAATTATTTGCTGACGAATTAAACGGAGAGAAAGCCCCAACTACCTGTTATGTGATGAGGACGGTATGCTCTGGGTAGGGTTTCATGGCGATGTCATGCGTATCAATCCCAAAGACTCGAGCCAGCAAAGTATCTCTTTCGGAAGTTTCAGCAATAACGAGATTCTGTCTATGACCTCTGTAAAAGAACATATCTGGGTTTCCACCACTAACGGACTTTGGATAATCGACCGGAAAACAATGGATGCCCGGCTGCAAAATATGACAGACAAGCGCTTCACAAGCCTGCTATTCGATCCGAAAGAGAATTGCATTTATCTGGGAGGAGCTGACGGCTTCGGTATCTCACACCCCGATATACAAACCATACACCAACCGGAACGCCCGATCCTGTTGACTGCCTTATACATTAACAATCAACTGGTATCACCACGCACCAGAGATGACGTGCCCAATATCCGATATACCAACTCGATCGAATTAAAATATAATCAGAATAACCTGTCATTCGAATTATCCGATCTTCCTTATTCACTGGATGAGAAAAACAAGTTCGTTTATCGTCTGGAAGGTATGGACAAAGAATGGAATTTCCTGAAATCCAATATCAACCGCATTACATACAGTAATCTGAGCTACGGAAATTATCAGCTTATTATCAGCAAACTGGGAAAAGACGGTCAGCCTTCCGACCAGCCTTATATTCTGAATATCCGGATTCTTCCCTCCATGGTACTATACAATTTGGGCAAAAGCCATCTATGTTTTTATTGCTTGAGCCTCATTGCCTGGACAATCAACTTCTTCCGTGTAAAAACCGTCTGAAAAGGAACGCAGGGAAAAAAGAGAAGATTCTGGAACAATCACGCCAGAAAATGGCTTTCTTTACCAACCTGTCCAATGAATTAAAGACGCCTCTTAGCCGGATTATTGCTCCTGTCAGTCAATTGCTCCCGGCTGCAGAAGAAGTGCATGAGAAGCAGACACTGGAGGAGGTACAGCGTAATGCAATGAAAATAAACTCATTGATTCATCAGGTATTCAACTTCAACCGGATAGAGGATAATAAAGATTCGCTGCTGATTTTGTCGCGCATCGAACTTGTGTCATTCAGCCGTAGCCTGTTTCTCCGTCTATGAGGAAAACAAACAGATCACATTCCATTTCGAGACGAATAAAGCCAAGATTTATGCTGATATGGATGCCATCAAACTTGGAGTGATTTTAGATAATCTGCTTTCAAATGCCGTCAAATTCACCTCCGGATGGCGGAAGCGTCCGTCTGTCTCTTTTTCTATCGTGAAGAAACGGGATTGTTGGATATCTGTGTTTCAGATACAGGAAGCGGAATCCCGCAACAAGATATTCCATATATCTTCCAGCGTTTTTCCAGTCTCCACATTCGGCAATAAGGAAGGTACAGGTATCGGACTTTATCTGGTCAAGACTTATACGGAACTTCATGGCGGTCACATCAACGGAGTCACCTCGAACGAAGGAAAAGGAACTTCCATTGGCCTGAATATCCCTGTCATCGCCGTAGAAAAGAAGAGATTCCGGCGACACAGGTGAAAAAGCAGTTGGAATCGTTGCCTGTTCTTAAACCAATCGAAGCAGAATCTCAAGATGAGAATTTCTGTCGAACATTATCCGCCTGATTGAGGACCATCTTTCTGAATCGGAATTGAATGTAAATGCACTTTGCGAATTGTCGGGAATCAGCAATAAGCAGATTTACCGGAAGATCAAACAGCTGACCGGAATGTCTCCGGTGGAATATATCAAATCTATCCGAATGAAGAAGGCTGCCATGTTACTGCAACAAAAAGAAATTCACCGTTGCCGAAGTGATGTACATGGTAGGCTTTTCCAATCACTCTTACTTCTCCAAATGTTTTCAGGCAGAATTCGGAAAAACGCCACGCCAGTACCTTAATGAAGACCTGTAGAGGCATTTTTGGGGCATTTCGTCCTATTTTTTATCCTTATATGTCCAATCTGTGCTTTTATTGAAATGACCAATAAATTATCTTTTGTTGCTGTCAATAAACCGATAAATTTGATAGCATGAAAAAGACTGTTGATCCTTTTTTTATTTGTTTGATATCTGCCTTTGTCAAAGTGCAAGGCAAATCATCCTCCATACCTATTATATATATAGATGGAAATGGGGTGATGCGTTGGAGCGACACCATCCGGGAGGCTTCCTTTTCGGTGTTAATTATACGCTGCCTTTCGCCCATGCTTACCGTGCCATTGGATATTTGGGACTAGACCGTAAAGCTGCTATAGATAAAGATGTATATCATATTTCCCGTCTGGGGATTCAATGCCTACCGTATTCATTTATGGGATGTGGAACTGACAGACGGACAGGGAAATCTTTCGAAAACGAGCATCTCGACTTGATGGACTACATGCAGCGCACTTCCGAACCGGAACGGATATCCCTATACGTTTGGTGAGACAAGCGGCATTTTCCTTACACTGACGGCAAATCCAGCATGCACTTTGAACCGAACCTTGCCATTCCGGCACAAAAGGAAGAAGTAAAATATCAACCGAATCTGAAAAGCTGGTTTGGTGAATGGACAGTAGAGGCATACTCCCATCGGTCTAGTATCACAACACAACAAGGGAAACTTCCTTCCCTTATGTAGACCGCTACGATATTTCATTTGCCGATAAAAGTAAAAAAGGCTTCGATAAGAAAGCCCCGAATGATTTACGAATTTGATCCGGCGGATATCATGTACTCTTATATGTATCCGGCTATGGTCCGCACACTTTCCGCACAGCCGGCTTTCAATGGATTACCCAGTTCGCGTATGACCCGATGGACATTGCCTACGCGAATACCGAATATCAGACCATTTTCTGAATCTCGCCTATACCCCGCACAAGGCAATCAGCATGAAAATAGCTTCCGAGGCAGCACAAAGCCTGAAGAGAGGCGCATCTTACGGAAGTTATCCACAAGATACGTTGTTCGGTGAAAGATTTCCGGGTAAGCTATACAGAAGACCTCAGCGAACTGAACAACGGAAATAAATTCTATTACTCCAATACCACCCGTACGCAACTCCAAAGATGCCTCACAACTGGTATCCATCGCAGGGTGTGGAAGTTCTCCTGTTGTGCGCTACGAAGGTACAGGCGCTTATTTCATAGACCGTCTGGAAGACGGAGTATGGAGACTGGAAGTGATGCCTGATGCAATCATCGTCAATGATCCGTTCGCCAAACCTTCGCTGGAGAAAGAAGTAGTGACCATCGCTTACGGTGCCTGGGACATGGCCTTGCAACTTCCGGAACCTGGGAAATGCATTCACCCTTTCCGCCATTCAATCGCCGGCCAATTCAACACTTGCTTCCTCCGCCCACAGAGAGAACAGCAGAAAAGAGGAAGTGAAAGACGGAGTGATTCACTCCCTCCGTCCGGCGTTTACCTGCTGCAACGCAAGCATTGTGCGCCGAAGCAAAAACCGGACAGCCGATTCGCAATGGAATACGATCAGACTGGGCGAATACGCGGCTCCGCACCACGGGCAACGAGTTACCGAGTTATGGCTACACCTGCCACCACTGTGGAAGCCAACAAACCATTGAAGATCACAGCACGATAACAGGTCCGAATTTCCCTTGACCCGTCATCATTTACACCGACAAGATCTCTTCTGAACGATCACAATCCGTCCGTCAAGATGCAGGCACAAACGGCTATACATATCAGCAACGATACCCGCCGAAGAGATAAAAAGAAGGTTATTTCAGGTATAACATCATCGTTCGCCGGGGCGACAGTACCTGTACTTATCCCCGGAGTTCCGCCACAGGAAGTTCTTCCGGCAATAAACGGAAATCCGCTGGACTGGGACTACACCCTCAGCCAATACTTCGACTACCTCGTGTAGTCGCCCCAGGTAGTGCGATACAGTTATGACAACAGATACCCATAGCCGGATAGAAGCCTATACACTCCCCTCGAATGGAAACGAGCTTCACCGAGTTTAACCGATTCATCTCCGACAGAAAAGCCATTGCTCCGGTTCACCTTTATTTACATCAAAGGAGAGAATCCGCAATACTTCTTCGCACATTTGTCAAAAGATAAGATAGACGGAAGAAAAAGGCAAAATAAAAGATTGTACCGTCCTCTGTAACTGGGTTAACCGGGCGAAGGCTCTTCCGGAAGGAATCAGTGCCGGTTTCGTTACATCGGACGGATACACGTACAAAAGCCCTTGTCCTTCTCCTCACCGGAAGCTGAATCATACTGAATCCCTTGAACCGGTTTTTCGCGTCAGACAGACACGGCATTGCTTCCGGTAGCTTATCCCGTCTTCCTGAAAGCAGTACTTCCAGCCGGAAACGGAAATACCCTTCCAGGCGGAGAAAATAGAAAAGCTGGAAATATCAATGCCGGGCAATGCCAGACCGGTAACAGAGACGAGCTTGGAGAGATCTGGCTGTGAATGATACTATTAACCGATATTTCAATAAAATAAATCTATTATCAATTACAAATAATTATGAAACAGTAACATCTTAAATCTACGCCATCTGACTGTACTATTCATCTTATGTACAGCCTTTCTTGAGGCGCAATTCTGCCTTTGCCCAACAGGGAGGCAAGAAAATGACCGTGACAAGGACGATGAGAACAAAGAACCGATGATCGGGAGCATTCTCATTGTAGGAACATCAACGGGTACAGTGACCGACTTTGCGGAAACTACACTCTGAATGTACCGAAAGACAGTAAGGAACTACAATTCCTTCTTACGTAGATACGAAACTAAAGTGATAGCTATCCCCGCAAACGGCAACGTACTGAATGTACAAATGAAAAGCGACTCACAAGTACTGAGTGATGTAGTAGTCATCGGATACGGAACGCAACGCAAAAGTGACCTGACCGGTTCGGTGACGAACGTCAGCAGCAAAGACTCAACATGGACTGGTAAGCTCTCCCGAACAACTGATTAACGGAAAATCTCCGGTGTACAAATCATGTCCAACAGTGGTTCGCCTACTTCCGGAAGTACGATCCGTGTACGTGGAGGAGCTTCACTGAATGCAAGTACCGACCCGCTGATCGTATTGGACGGTGTTCCTCCTGGAACAAGGGAGGTATCAGCGGTAATGACGGCAATTTCCTGAGCTCATCAACCCGAATGATATTGAAAGCATGACGATTCTGGAAAGATGCCTCTTCAACCGCGATCTACGGTTCGCGTGTGCATCCAACGGTGTCATCCTTATCACTACCAAGAAAGGGAAGTTCGACAAATGAAAATCACATTCAGCACTACCAACTCTATTCAGACCCGTACAAAGTTAGCGGACATGTTGAGTTTAATCAGTTCGTGAATACCATCTGACACAAGGAACGGCTGCCC
>VOFC01004856.1_pt1 | contig 11392 bp, 19 predicted proteins | sample 5384161 | NCBI WGS metagenome assembly VOFC01 (sample SAMN12384722, study PRJNA508395) | human gut metagenome | isolation source: healthy gut B | host: Homo sapiens | reverse complement strand
CTAGCATATCCAGTTGTTTTTTCCATATTATTACCCTAATGTGAAATTACTTTTATTTTATCATAGGAGTTTTATTTTTTCAAGAGAAAAGGAAATAATTTTATAATTAAATTATTTTCCTTCTATATAACAAACTACTATTTAGTAAATCTAAGTAAATAGCCATCCGGATCTTGTAATAAAAAACTGCTTATCTTCTACATAGTGATTATCTACCTATACCTATCTACTTGCATCTTTCTAAATATTTTATTTTATTTCTTATAACTTTCATATAGCACATCAACATTTTTAACTGTCATACTTATATTAATACCCCTTCCAAAAGGATATTCTAATTCACCAACATTCCAATTATTATTAACCTCTTCAATCATTAACTGATTACCATCAAGTTCTAAAAAAAAAAACTTATCTTTCTTCTTCTTTCATTTTGATTTCAAATCCTAACTCAGTATAAAACTTTTTACTATCATCTATATTACTAACACTAAGTTCTGAATTAATTTATTAAATTTAATAGAACTAGTCTTTAATAATTCTTTCTTATAATAGTTAACAAGTATCTCATCCCCATTTGGATACCTTTCATAACTTGTTTTAATATAGTTAACAAAACCCCAGTTAAAATATATTTGTATATTTCTTGTCTCTGATGGTTCAACTCCTAAAGTTAGGGTAGTAAATCCTTTTTGTTTCAAATCATTTTCCATAAATTTATATAGTTTTGAAAAAGTAACCTTTATTTTCAAATTCCTTATTTGTTCTAAAAGGAGTTAGATAAGCCGTTTTCTCCCCCCCCACTAAATTATCCTTATTTTGCATATTTAAATCATCAACAGAAATAATTGCTGTACACTCAGTTATTATTTTTCCATTTAACAATCCCATATATATAATTTTGTATTTAAGTTATTAAGCGATTCTTCTTTAAATTTCTTAAAGTTTAAAGAGTTATTATGTTTTTTCTATCTCTTCACCCCATTTTTTATTATTAAATTTTTATCAGCTATTACGCATTTATATTCAATCATTATATTAATCTCCAAATATTTCTTATTTTTAATAATATATTTTGTATTTTATAAATCTCCTTTATAAAAGTATATCTTCATCGCATTATCAGAGTATTTTGGTTTAGATACATCAATATCTAAAAGTCTTACCAATATAATAAATTATAAATTGTGAAGCAATAAGTAAATCAAATTCTGCCAATATACCATCATATTTACTTTATCAATTAATATACAATTATTATCTAAATATTTTAATAATTCAATTTCATATTTAGTTGTAGACTTTTGGTTTTAAAATATATTGAAAAAGTTATTATTTAAATTCTCATAATTAATAAATCTTCCATGTGAGAAATTCTTTTTCTCGTGAATAATGCAATTAAATATTCCTGACTCGATAATTTTACTTTCTAAATCAAAACATGCTGTATTAGTATAGTCACCCCTAAAAAATATTTATTAAGTTATGATTCTTTAATCTTTCTACCATATTTTTATCAACTATTTTTTCTATTTGTTCATTCCAATACATAATTGAATTTTTTTATAAAGTCATTAATATCAACTTCATAATTAAACTTATCTAAATAATATTTTTAGAATATAGCTGCTGGGGCAACTGCTCCTTCAAATGATAAAAATCCTCTTTCTTTTTCCTTTACTTGATGCCGTTCTATAGCTTAATATATTCTTCTTTGATATTCCTGTTTTAATACAATATCCTGTAATTCACCTTTAGTAACAACATAAATATTTTTTATTATCAAAATCTTTAACACTATTGATAATGTCATTAGTAGTACCAGAATATGAAAACAAAATAACCTTATCAATATTACTGTTATTTCTATACAATACATCCCTTGATATAATGAATAAGTATTACATCCATATAAAGCATTTATTACTTTGCTGAAAAGTATGCCCCTGCATATGAACCACCAGTACCAATAAATAAACAATTATTATTATCAAATTCTATTTCATTTAATTTAATGCTTGCTGATGAATTAACTGCATTTATTATTCTTTTCTCTAAATTATTAATATTAATATTACATCTTTTAATTTTCTTTCTTTCCGTATATTCAATTCATCACAGGTACAATAATCTTTAATTTTCTTTTATTTTAAACAGTGAATTAATATGTCCTCTTGCTCCCATCTTAGAAACAACCTTAGCAGTAAGTTTATTAGAATTTTCATACCATTTTTTTAATTTATTTTCATCATATTTAAAGTTATTCTTAATGCTATCTCTAATAATACTCGAAATAAAAAGCATCCCCTGCTCCTGTAGAATCAACCACTTCACCTTTAGTAACTAATTCAAAATTATATACGTTATTATCAGTTATAAATGTTGCACCATTTCTCTCCCCTAGTAATTGTCATTAATTTAGGTTTTATATTATATAGTTCATTATCACTTTTCAAATTTAATCTTTTTTTAAAAGATAATTAGTCACTCTTTCATTAAAGTTTATTATTTCAAATTTACTTTTTAATTTTTTGACTATTTCATCATCAGTGATTTTTCAAATTCAAAATATTGTCCTAAATCTATTATCTTTTTATTATTAGTATTATCAATAATTATTTGATTTTTACTATTTAAATTATCAAAAACTAAAATATCATCATTTTTAATATTAGAAAAGAATAAAATCAGTATCTAACAAACTTTCATCATACCATTTTTTATTATTACAGAAAGGGCATCTTTTTTTTTCGAGGTAAAAGATAGTTTTCCTTTATCATCATGATAAGAAACATGAAAACACCTAGTTCTAACATTTTCAATAATTTTTATATTAGTTACATCTACTTTTACCTTTTTCTAAACTATTGATAGCAATATTTCCTTTGACAGTCATCACCACAACAAGCTTCCAGTTTTTAAATCTTTAGAAATAAGTTACATTAAAGCAATCACTATTAAGTTCTTTTATAAATACTATCCATTTTGCTTAATTGTTCTAATTCATCACTTTGTAGTTATATAAACATTTTCTGATAAAAAACTCTTCAAATGAAATATTATTGCTAAAAAACAATCTAGCACCATCATTTGTCAATACATAGATCCTTCTAATATCATTTTCAGCTATATTATCAGAACTAACAATTGCACCATATATATCATTTTTTAAATCATTAAGTCCAGTTTCACCACGGACCAGTAATAAAAAACTACTGGTATCTTTTTCTTTAAAAGCTCTACAATCATATTGATTGCTCTATTATCAATTCTTTTAGAATTTTTACAGTTAAGTTCCATCAATATCAAAACAGACTGCATTATATTTTTGTTCAAGTGATTTTCTAAAGTTATAATATAATTCATTTGACATAAACTCACCTCTTTAATAAGAAATCTAAGCTTTTAACCTTGTTATTAGTATCTTCAGGAATTGTCTTATCAAAGATAAAACCTTGTCCACCATTTTCAATCCATAACCTTGATATTTGTTTTTGAATCATCAATCAGCAATTTTCCATTTGGTTTCTCTACATCATTTTTATCGACTCCAGGTGGAACAAAAAGTACAGGACAGTTTATTTTTCTATGCTCTCTTAAGTCTTCAATTTTAACTCTCATTTCATATAATGAATGAATCTTTGTTAAGATTGCTATTTTTTTCTTCATACTCTCTAATTCTTTAATTATTTCAACGGAATTATTTATTGAACTAGCTTCTCTTATAATATAATCCCATTCTTCTGGATGCAAATTAGTATAATTAAAATATTCATTAAACTCATTTGCATCTTTATGATTATGAAGACCTATACTGTATTTTCTATCAAGCATCCTCTCTTCAGAATCAAGTATAACTCCATCAAAGTCAATATAAGTATAATTACCATTCATATGTTTTTTCCTCCCTTGAAGGTATTATAGCATATTGATTTGAAGTATTTCGTCTTTATTATTTTATATTAACAATTCTTTTTATTTCAAAATGACGTATATCATTTCTAAGTTCACAAAAAGGCAGTTACATAATAATTTTCTTTTATACTTAAACAAATATAAAGGATGAATTATTCTTCTATGCTGACTACCATCAACATCATTATAAACAATTTCTACTTTTTCATTTTTACTTATAGCTGATTTTATAATTTTTTAATATACATATGATGAAGTTGTATCAACATTAGCAATATACTTACTCTTTTCCTCATATATTGAATACATAGTAAGTCTATCATATATAACATATTTGCTATTTTTCCCACTTCAATCACTCCAGTTAAAATTATTATATCATCATTTAAGAACATTTCAACATTATTAAAAAGCACCATTTCTGATGCTACTATTTAACCGATGAATTACCACTTGCTATATCATAGATAGTATTTCTAAGAAGAACTAGATAAGATAACTTCTTAGTTGATTTTTTAACTGTTAAATTTCCTTCTCCAACAACATTATTACCATCTTTTATTTTTATTTTACCAACTACTTCTCCTTTTTATTAGAGGTAAGTTATTCTTAGTTATTTTAATATCATAACTGTATTTTTTCTTAGTATCACTCTTCTTAGATAAAAATACCTATATCATAAATTGGTGTATACTCTATTTTCTTAGTACTATCTTTTTCTACTCTTTCAGTCTTTACTGTCTCATTTTTTCTTCTTTACTATTTGTAACCCATAAGTATTAAATCCATAATCAAGTAAAGCCATAGTTTCACTATTTCTTACTTTTGATACTTCTTCTCCTAAGACAATAGCAATTAGTCGCATATCATTTTTTCTTAGCAGTTGCTGCAAGACAATATTTAGCAGCATCAGTATGACCTGTCTTTAACCCATCTGCACCTTCATAAAATCTTACTAACTTATTAGTATTAACTAACCAAAACTTATTTGGAGTATTAACTCTTAAATAATCTTCATACTTAGAAGAAAACTTTAAGATATCTTCATGTTTTAATAACTCTCTTGCAATAACAGCCATATCATAAGCGGTAGAATAGTGTCCTTCTTCATCAAGTCCCGTACAGTTTTTAAACTGGGTATTTTTAAGTCCTAATTCTTTTACTTTTTATTCATCTCTTTAACAAAATCTATCTCTGTTCCCTTTAAAAACTCTGCCATAGCAACGGTAGCATCATTAGCACTAGCCATAGAAATACCTTTCATCATTTCTTCTACCGTTAATGTCTCCCCAGTTGATAAGTATATTTGACTTCCACCCATACTAGAAGCATTAGCAGAGGCCGTTACTTTATCAGTCCATTTAATTTGTCCTTTTTCTATCGCTTCTAATATTAAAATTTGAGCGACCATCTTAGTCATAGATGCTACTGCTACCATCTCATCTTTATTCTTTTCAAAAATAATCTTACCAGTAGACTCTTCCATTAATACCCCACTCTTAGCATTAGGAATAAGTGTATTATCATCTGCCTTTACTACCATAGGACACAAAAGTAACATAACTAAAAAACATAACTACTAATTTCTTCATTAAATAAATCACTCCTTGTTAAAAATTATGTAATTATTTAATATTTATGAATGATTAGATTATAATATAGTAGTGGTGATTTTATGAAAAAGTTAATTTTATTTATTATTACTCTTATAGTTATCATTTCTTTAGGATTCATCATCTTGAAAGATAACCCTAAAAAGTACTAGTAAGGTTAGACATAGCTTTATCACTGATGCAAAGTGTCTACCTTATTATAAGAGTAATAATATTAAAAGATATCAAGACTATCATAAACTTAATAGCAACTTATCAGTTAGTGATGTAGTAACAAGAGTTAATCTTAATCTTGATTTACCTTATTATACTAATACTAAAGAAGCTAAATATTTGAATACTTTTTATACTCTAGTTAATAAATATAACTATTTAAGAGATGACTTTGTTCCTAACAATCTAGTAGAGATGACTATCCCTTATAGTAAGGAAGGTATTTATCTAGTTGAAGAAGCAAGAGATAATTTTTTATAAACTAGTAGATAAAGCTAAAGAAGAAGGACTTACTATTAGAGCTATCTCTGCTTATAGAGGTTATACTTATCAAAAAAGATTATATGATAAATATGTAGAAGCTGATGGAGTTAATAAAGCTGATACTTATTCGGCAAGACCAGGATTTTCTGATCATCAGACTGGACTTGCTATTGATGTTGATAATACTACTAGTTCTTTTGAAAACTTTACTAATACTAAAGAGTATCAATGGATGCTAGATAATTCTTATAAATATGGTTTCATCTTACGATATCCTAGTGGTAAATAAAAAGCATTACGACTTATCAATTTGAATCATGGCACTACCGCTATGTTGGTCTTAAATTAGCCAAAAAATAAAGGCTAGTAACCTAACCTTTGATGAGTACTTTACGAGATATCTTGCTCTTTCTTAAGTCTTTTTCGCAATATCACTTTTTCTAAGTTCGATAGTCTCTTGAATTACTCCTGTTTGATTAAAACTCATACCAAGGGTAAATATATAAGCTAGAATATAAACCCAGAATAATAAGACTAAAATATTAGACATACTTCCATAGAAAATATCATAGTGAGAGAAGTATTCTACATAAAAAAAGCATATATCTTTGAACTAAGTAACCAAAATATAGTAGTAAACATCGCTCCTGCTCTTACCTCATTACTAGTAACTTCTTTATCTGGTGCTAATATATAGATAAGTTTTATATTAAAGTATAGTAAGAATAAAGATAGTGGATACTTTCCTAAATGATATATATTTCTTATAAAAAATGCTAACTTTTCATTATGTAAGTTAATCTCTGCTAATGATATTAATGAATCTCCAAAAGCAGGTACTAAGATTAAGAAAAATAGTAAGCTTACTAAGATAAAAGTTAGTAAGACTGCTTTACTTCTTCTTCTTATTTCACTATTATCTTCTACTTGATATATTCTATTAGAAGTAGTAATAACAGAGTATGCTCCATTACTAGCTAATAAAAAGCTGCTATAAAGAAAACAGTTACATTAAAGTTAAGACCAGTAGTAGCATCAGCTGGAAATAAAGTATTTATAACAGCATCAGGAACAGTTGATTCTAAAGCATTACGAAATGAAGTCATACTAAGCCCTAACTTACTACCAATTGTTCCAACTAAAGCTAGCAAGGGAATCATCGAAAGTACTAAAAAGAAAGCAAGTTGACCTGGTAATATTCGCATATCAGATCTTTTTTTATAATTGCTATAGCTTTTCTTACAAATTCCCTAGCTCTACTTCGCATAACTCCTCCTATTTTAATCCTTGTTTCTTAGTCATCATTTCTAAAGTAGCTTCATTAATAGCATCATCTAAACTTTTAATTTCATCAAAAATCATACTATATCCTACACAAGCTCCAAATTCATGTGGCAACTCTTTCATCTCTTTTTTTCTAATTTTAAAGCATAAGTTGCTACTTGTTTTTCACTATAACCTACTAAATATACTAAAAACTCATTTCCCATCAGTTCTAATAATTTCTGTATTTTCTAACTGGGAATTAACAAGAATTGAAGCTGATTTAACAATTACATTATCCCCTTCTTCATGACCATAATTATCATTGATATACTTAATATTATTTAAATCAATCATAACTATAGCCTGTGGATAAACATTACTTGTCTCCCATTCTGGAACTTTTTTATTTAAATAATTTCTATTCTTTAATCCTGTTAATAAATCCGTATATTTATGCCTATCTTCTTTTTTAACTTTCTTAACTTTCTTTTTCTCTTTAGCATATAAATAAATTATTAGTAATACTACTAAAGGAATAAATATTAACATTAAAATTAAGAAGAATAACTCTTTAAAACTACTTCTTTTCTACTACTGTTCGCTCTATATCAATAAGTCCTGCATTACGATAATTATAATATGAATTAGTACTTATTATATAGTTAAATAAGTTATAGAAAGCTTTATTTTCTTTCTTTACCATAAACTTATAGTCATTCATCATAGTATCCGTATAAATAACTACATAATCTTTAAATTTAGTATGTTGATAGTGATAATAAACTTCTTTATCAATAACTACTAGTTTATCACTTGCTTTCTTTTTACTAAACTATCTAAATCTTTATAAGTAGTAATATCACTTCTACTATTATTTTTAAAGTAGTCGTATAAAGAATCATTATCTAGCATAGCTATTTTTTTTCCCTTTTAAACTTTCAAAGGAACTAACTATTTGACTATTACTTTGTTTTCCTAGTACTACATAGTCTTCAACAAAAGTTGATAGTGTTGATAAATAATTTCTATTTTCTTCACCAAATCCATAATAATCAAAATAAATATCTACATCATTTTTCTTTATAGCTTTCTCTAAAGCTTCTTTACTAGGATACTTTTTTAAAAGTAAAACTAATATCCATAAGTCTTTCTATACGATTAATATACTCTCCAGCAATACCTGCTATCTTACCATCTATTTCTACTTCATATGGTGAGTTTTCTACATAACCATATACATAATTTTTAGAGATTAAATCAGCTTTAGTCTTAGATGAGATATTATTCTCTTTCATATAATACTCTAAATAAGCTTCATTATACTCATTAACATACTCGCTATCTTTCCATTTTTATAATAACTTTTAATTATTTTATTAAGTTTATAATTATCACTTGCTAGTGTTAATACCACTTGTTTTTTCATCTCAGTAAAGTAGTAATTAATAATATAGTCTTTCTTACCAATAGTCTTATTTAAATACATTATATTAGGTATAATAATCATTCCTACTTCATTACTATCAAGAGCATCAAATAAACTATCTACATCACTATATGATTTATATACTAAATCACTACCAGACTTTAAGTAATAACTAATATCAGATGCATCATCTTTTAATACACCAAAAGTAATATTTTTCATATCAGCTATATGGTTTATTCTTTTGATATTCTCTACCTAATGCAATATATCCATCATTAAATAGTAATTTCGCAACAATCATTTGATAATAAATACAAAAGGTGGTTGTTGATATTATGACAAGAAAAGAAAGAAGAGAACTAAAAAAGGATAAATCATTAATTTGTGCTTTATATAACATAATAATAAAATATTTTCCTAAATTACTTACTATGTTTGAAAATCTGACTGATCAAAGACAAAAAGGTAAAGTTACTTACAATATGAAAGTTATTTGTGTAACTAGACTCTTTGGCCTATTATGTGGAATTACTACTATGAACTCTTTAACTAATAAATTTAATAATGATTTTACTATTGATACTATAGCTAAAATTACTAATTCTGATTTAACTGACTTACCACACTATGATACTATCAATGATGTTTTTGATGATTTAGATATTGATGAGCTTAGAAAAATTCAAAAATATATTGCGTATGCTCTTATTCGCTCTAAAATGTTTGATAAGTTTAGATATAATGGTAAGTTTCAACTTCTAATTGATGGTACCGGTTTAGTTTCCTTTAACTATAAACATTGTGACCATTGTTTAGTAAAAAAGCATTCCGATGGACATATGACATATGAACATCAGGTATTAGAGGCTAAACTTGTTTTTGATTCTTTTGTTTTAAGCATTGATTCTGAGTTTATTGAAAATCCTAATCCTGATGTTATCAATATTAAAAAACAAGATTGTGAAATGAATGCTTTTAAAAGAATGGCTATTAGACTAAAGAAAAAACTTTCCTAAACTTAAATTTATCATTACTGGTGATGCCTTATATGCTTCTGGTCCTTTTATTAAACTTTGTTTAGATAATAAATGGGATTATATTTTTAGGTTAAAATCTGATAAGCTTAGAACTGTCAATCAAGATTTTGATGGACTTATATCCATTGACTCTGGTACTACTCATAAAAAATTATTTTCTTGTTAAAGATTATGTCTATCAGAAATATGAATTTAATATTATTAGATTTATTGAAACTGTTGAAAAGAAAGATGATAAAATTTTTACCTTCATTACCAGTTTAAATGTTTAAATAGTAATATCAAAAAGCTTATTGATATGGGTAGAAGAAGATGGAAAATTGAAAACTGTGGATTTAAAAACCAAAAACATATCTTATTTGATATTACACATATGTCTTCGCTTGATTATAATGCTATGAAAGCCCATTATTTATTTATACAATTTGCACATACTATTAGGCAATTATTGGATTTTGGTTCTTCTTTTGTAGAGCTATTTCAAGGTAAATTAAAAGAAATAAGCTTTGCGATTTTAAATGAGCTTATTTCCACACCTGTCAATCTCATTATAAATACTAATTTTCAATTGAGATTTGACAAGTTAATTATATAACTTTTTTATTCATATTGGAATACTAATTCTGATTTTTGGGGAGGTTTACAGAATCTTTTTTGGATGTTTTAATTTATTATTGTTGCGAAAATATTTTCCTAAATTACTTACTATGTTTGAAAATCTGACTGATCAAAGACAAAAAAGGTAAAGTTACTTAATATGAAAGTTATTTGTGTAACTAGACTCTTTGGCCTATTAAATTACTACTATGAACTCTTTAACTAATAAATTTAATAATGATTTTACTATTGATACTATAGCTAAAATTACTAATTCTGATTTAACTGACTTACCACACTATGATACTATCAATGATGTTTTTGATGATTTAGATATTGATGAGCTTAGAAAAAATTCAAAAAATATATTGCTTATGCTCTTATTCGCTCTAAAATGTTTGATAAGTTTAGATATAATGGTAAGTTTCAACTTCTAATTGATGGTACCGGTTTAGTTTCCTTTAACTATAAACATTGTGACCATTGTTTAGTAAAAAGCATTCCGATGGACATATGACATATGAACATCAGGTATTAGAGGCTAAACTTGTTTTTGATTCTTTTGTTTTAAGCATTGATTCTGAGTTTATTGAAAATCCTAATCCTGATGTTATCAATATTAAAAAACAAGATTGTGAAATGAATGCTTTTTAAAAGAATGGCTATTAGACTAAAGAAAAAAACTTTCCTAAACTTAAATTTATCATTACTGGTGATGCCTTATATGCTTCTGGTCCTTTTATTAAACTTTGTTTAGATAATAAATGGGATTATATTTTTAGGTTAAAATCTGATAAGCTTAGAACTGTCAATCAAGATTTTGATGGACTTATATCCATTGACTCTGGTACTACTCATAAAAATTATTTTCTTGTTAAAGATTATGTCTATCAGAAATATGAATTTAATATTATTAGATTTATTGAAACTGTTGAAAAAGAAAGATGATAAAATTTTTACCTTCATTACCAGTTTAAATGTTTCAAATAGTAATATCAAAAAAGCTTATTGATATGGGTAGAAGAAGATGGAAAATTGAAAACTGTGGATTTAAAAAC
>VOFC01005293.1_pt1 | contig 11394 bp, 18 predicted proteins | sample 5384161 | NCBI WGS metagenome assembly VOFC01 (sample SAMN12384722, study PRJNA508395) | human gut metagenome | isolation source: healthy gut B | host: Homo sapiens | reverse complement strand
CAGCCACGTTATTGTACACGGATGTGATCCTGCCATCCCGTTTGCGCTAGAAACGGGACGAATCCATGAATCTGTGCTTGCAAAGGATGACATGGTATAGCCTGTCGTTATGACGATGTACCTAGGAGCAAAATCGAAGGTTAACCTATGGCGAGATAATGGTACTGAGTGTTTTTGGTCGAGTTGAACATGCCATCGTTGTCGTAGAATTTTACGCTATTGTTTTCCCATTGTGTAAAAATACATCTCCACTCCAAAGAGCGATCGCAAAAGCCATTGACTGTGGACGATATCCAATCATCCCACGAAGATAGCCTTTGATCCTCAATAGCGACAATCAAAAGCTTTGGCGCAAAATCGAAGGTTATCCGATGGCAGTCCAAAAGTACTCTGCATATTGTCGTTTAGCTGGTCGTATTTTAGGTATTCACTATACCATGATAAATTTTCCCCATTCAATAAAGACATTCCATGCCACTGTTCTGTTGACACCTGTATTTTGTTGCCTATTCCATATGAATAGTATCTGGAAATCTGTATTATTTATGAACGGTTCTCCAGTACAATGAAATCCATAAGAATGGGTATCAGCGAAGATACCGACCCCGCGTGCCATATCCATATTTACTGAAATAACTGGGGCACCTCCTACCAAGTGGTTTTCCCATCTGAATGACGCGTATGATCCACCTTGTCGCCCAATGCTGGGTAATATCGAGATCGCACCAAGGAATTATAGCTTCCCGAATGATAACTACCTTTAGGTGGAAAATCGAACAATTAGATCCCTAACTATCCACCCCACCAAATAACCCAACCCCGATAAAAACCACCGCCTGTTGCGGAAACCCCACGGTATCCTGCAACGAATTGGGGCAACCAAGAAAACCTGTGGCAGGATACACCCCGGTTTCACGCCTCAAGCATCCGGCTTTTGGCAAACCGGACCAGGGTGGAGCGGTCCACGGGAGGAGGCGGGCGATCTGGGCCCAGCTGGTGCCCTCGGCCCGCAGGACCCGTATGGCGTCCTCTTTGCCGGTGAGCTTTACTTTCTTGGACAAGGCCCCCTTTGGGACGGCCCAGATGGACCCCCTCGGCCTTCTTTCGGGCCAGGGCCTCTCGGGTGCGCTGGGGAGATGAGGTCGCGCTCAATCTCCGCGGAGAGGCCAAAGGCGAAGGCCAGGACCTTGGCCTGGATGTCATCCCTAGGCGGTAGCCGTCCTTGATGGTCCACACCCGGCGCCCACGCCGCATACAGAGATGGAGGATCTCCATGATCATAAACAGACTCCGACCCAAGCGGGACAGCTCCGCGCAGAGAATGAGGTCCCCTCCTGGACGGCGCCCAGGAGCCCGCCCAGCTTGCGCTTGTCGTAATTTTGGTGCCGGAGATGGTCTCCTCGATCCAGCCGTCCACGGTGAGGCCCCTGCTGCTGGGCAAAACGGAGGATTTCAAAGCGCTGGTTCTCCACGGTCTGTTTCTCTGTACTCACTCTAATGTACCCGTATGTCATCGTATTCTATCCTTTCGAGAGGTGATTGAAATGAAACTAATCCGCACAACTGCCAACCCCAGCGGGGCCTATCCACCCATCCAGGAGGGGCGCTTCCTTGCCATCCCTGAGGGCATGGCGCCTGGCCTGAGGAATTGGACACCACGGACTTCTATCAGTATAACGGGTTCGTCACGCTGGTGACGGCCCAATCGGAGGGGATCACCGTGGTGACCGGCTACCAGGCCAATGTGGAAGCATGGGAAGCCTGGAAGGAGATCCTTCCCCGGACCCCGGCCCCGAGCCGGAGCAAGACCCTGATGACTATGTCACCTACGGCGAACTAGCAACCGCTATCCGGGAGGGGGTGAATGCAGTATGAGTACCGACAAGGAATTTGTCTTGCAGACCATGCGGGACACGGGCCTGTCCCAGGCCCAGCGGATCCAGGCGGAAGCCCCGGACATGACTGGGACCGAGCTGTATGCAGAGGAGCAGTACATCCCCGACTTCCAGGCCGCTGTGACCGCCAAGAACATGCTGGAGCGGACGGCCGGCTTCGTGTGCCGGTCCCCGCTGGGCGGCTGGTGAAGCTGATCCAGCCCTATGACAGCACCATCTACCCCCAGGAGCCGGAGGAGCTGGAGGCCCAGTGGGGGATTCTACTGGAGCGCTGACCCCGCCAAGGCGCGCCCTTTGTGGCCCTGTCCACAAGCCCCTACGGGGAGGGGGACTGCTTTGCACCGAAGGGGGGCATGTTTACCGGTCCACCATGAAGAACAACGTGTGGGCCCCTCTGAGTATCCGCAGGGGTGGGAGGACCTGGGGCCGGTGAGCGATTTCAGGAGGGTGCCGATGAGTGAGGCGCTCCTGGCAGCTTTTGGTTACCGGCGCGGTGACTCTGGGGGTATGCCTCCTGAACAATCACTTCCAGCAGAGCAAGACCCGCGCTCTGCTGGAGTACAAGCTGGATGAGCTGACGGAACGGGTGAATAAACACAACAACCTGATAGATCGGACCTATCATCTGGAGGAAGATATGGCCGTAGCCAAAAAAAAAAATCAAGGTCGCCAACCATCGGATCGACGACCTGGAAAGGAGCACAGAATGAGTGAAACAGCAAAGAAGTGGTGGAAGGCGGCCGGAATCCGGGCGGTGAAGACCATGGCACAGACCTGCCTGGGCGTCATCGGCGCCTCGGTGGTGCTGTCGGAGGTGGACTGGATCGTGGTGCTGTCCTCTGCAGCCGCTGGCGACCGTGGTGTCCCTGCTGACCTCAGTGGCCGGCCTGCCGGAGGTGGAGCAGGCAAAGGAGGGCGCAGAATGAACCAGCACCGGTATCCTACTTACAGACCGATCCCCGGTGGTCCGCCAAGGACTACTCTGCCCGGGGGGAAAGACCACCATTGGGGCCTCTGGATGCGGCCCCACGGCCATGGCCATGGTTCTGGCCACCTGGGCAGACCCCCAGGTCACCCCGGCCACGGAGTGCGCCTGGGCCCTGGCACACGGCTATAAGGCGCCCCACCAGGGGACCTACTACGGCTACTTCCCCCGGCGGCTGCCCGGTATGGGCTGACCTGCCGGCAGATGAACTGGAGCAGCCTGTACGGCAACCCCAACAGCGCCTCCACGCCCAGGCCAAGGGGGAGATCGACAAGGGCAACCTGGTGATCGCCTGCATGGGCCCTGGGCTGTGGACAAGTTCCGGGCACTTCGTGCTGGTGTGGGAGATCCGGGGGAACACCGTGTACCTCCATGATCCAGCCAGCACAAAACAAGCCGCCAGGACCCGGGGTGACTACACCCCTGTTCCGGCGGCAGGTGAAGTATTATTTTGTGATCGAACGCCCGGCCAAGCTGCCGGAGACATCGGAGGAGGATGAAACGATGGACATCAACAAGCTGATCCAGGAGATGACCGACCAGCAGGCCTACCAACTGCTCCAGAAGGCGGAGCGGCATGCGGCGACGCCGCCGGAGCCGAAGTGGTCCCAGAAGGAGGGGGCCTGGAAGCGAGCGAAGGAGGCCGGCTTGATGGACGGCACGGGGCCGGAACGGTATCTCAAGCGGGATGAGCTGGCGGCGGTGCTGGAGCGGAAGGAAAAGCTCGACGGAGAATAAGTCTTTTTGGTATATAAAGCGCTATATCTTTCTCCCGGCAGCTGTCGTAGATTTTCTTGGTATGGATACACACGGCCTCCCGGATTCCGCAGCTGTCCTGCACGGGCCCGGGTACAACCCTTTCGTTCATGGAATTACCTCCTCATGACTTAACTGGCGCGCTTGCCTCCCCATTCTATGGCGGGCCCTGGGCTTTCGTCACAGCGCGGGCAGGCAGAACACCGTGGCCAGCGCTGCCGTACCCCAAGAGGCTCCGGCGCCTGGTACCCCATTCTATGGCCGGCGGCGGATGGGTTCCCCTTTTCCCCAAAAAGAGCAAAAAAGACGCAAACTTTCCTCTTGCATTTTCCCGGGAGCCGTGCTATACTAAACAAAGTTTCCGCAGGTATAGTTCATCGGTAGAACGCAAGCTTCCCAAGCTTGATAGGAGGGTTCGACTCCTTTACCTGCTCCAAAAGAAGGACATCCGATCGGATGTCCTTCTTTTTTGGGTTCCACCTGGTTGATTTCACATCCTCGGCGGAAATGAATTCCGCCTGCGGCAAGGTTTTGGCCTTCGGCCACTGACCGGCGGGGCGGTGTTCACCGCCTACGAAGCCCCACGCCTTGCCCCTGCCATAGAAAAGGACATCTGCCCAGCAGATGTCCTTTTCCATACGTTCTGACTTTTCCTCCGCCCAAAGCCTCACTTTCCCCGGGGCACATACCGGGCGCTCCCCTCCGGCCCGCCCTCCCGGGCCACCTGGCCCTCCTCCATGAGGTACTCCAGGTGGGCCAGGGCCTCCCCGGTGGCAAACCATTTCTGGTTCAGGGGAAGGCCTCCCAGCTGTCGGCCTTGATGTCCCAGGTCATCCGGCTGGCCACCTGGTAGGCGGTGAGGCCGGGCTCCCGCTGGACGATGGCCAGGGTCTCCCCCACCCGGTTCCGGTGGTGGGTGAAGAGGGCCTGGATCCGCGCCTCCAAATCCCCGGTGTGCCGGTGGCCGGGGAGGGCCAGCTTCACCGGGAGGGCCCGGACCTTCTCCAAACTCTCCAGGTACCGGCCCAGGGCGTTGGGCAGGTTGGGCCACATGGTGATGTTGGGGGTGATGTCAAAGAGGACGTGGTCGGCGGTGAACAAAATCCCCGCCGCCTCCAGCCACAGGCACAGCTGCCCCGGGGGTGTGGCCGGGGTGGCGATGACCTGGAGGGTGTAGTCCCCCACGGTGAGGACCTCCCCATCCTTTACCATGCGGTAGTTGGGCAGGTCCAGGGTGGGGCCCAAGTTCCGGGCAGGGGTTGGTGCCCCGGGTGGCCTTCAGCTCCTCCACAGGAAAGCCCTCCCGGAGGAAGCGCTGGTCGATGCCCACCCAGTAGGCATCCTCATAGGCCTGACGGGTGAAGGGGAAGTCCCCCTCCCCCATGTACAGGATGCCCCCAGGGGCGGACCACCTCCGAGGCCAGCCCCGTGTGGTCGGTGTGGATGTGGGTGAGAAAGACGTCCAGGGGTCCTCCTCCGCCCCAGCGGCCGCAGGCCCTCCTGGAGGGCCTGGCGGCACTCCGGCAGGCGGAAGCCGGTGTCGATGAGCAGGCTGCGGTCCCGCCCCCGGATGAGGTAGGCGTTGAGCTCCCGCGGCGGGTTCAGGGGCAGGGGAATGGGAAGCCGAAAGATCCCCGGCAGGATCTCCACCACCCCATAGGGGGCGTGGACGTCATAGAGGGATTGGACGGCGGGGTTCATGCCTGTTCCTTCCGGGCTTCCCCCACCAGGGCGCTGGCGCCCAGCCGGTCCGCCCCCAGTTCCAGGTAGGCGGCCCCCGTCCTCCAGGGTGCGGATGCCGCCAGAGGCCTTGACCTTCACGCTCTCCGGCAGGTTCTCCCGGAGCAGGGCCACATCCTCCCGGGTGGCGCCCCCGGTGGAGAAGCCGGTGGAGGTTTTCAGGTAGGCGGCCTCTGCCTTGGCCACCACCTGGCAGAGCTTGATCTTCTCCATATCCGAGAGCAGGCAGGTCTCAATGATGACCTTCAGGGGGCGGCCCAGGCAGGCGGCCTTCACCCCGGCGATCTCCTCGGCCAGTTCCTTCCACTTCCGGTCCTTGACCCAGCCGATGTTGATCACCATGTCGATCTCGCTGGCGCCGTTTTCCACGGCGTCTTTGGTCTCAAAAATCTTGGCGGCCATGGTGCTGTACCCATTGGGGAAGCCGATGACGGTGCAGATCTTCAGGTTCCCTTGGACATAGTCCGCCGCCTGCTTCACATAGGCAGGGGGGATGCACACGGTGGCGCGGCCGAACTCCATGGCCTCGTCACAGAGGGTCTTGATCTGCTCCCAAGTGGCCTCGGGCTTGAGCAAGGTATGGTCTACATGGCTGAGAATGGTTTTGGTATCCATGGTCATGTCTCCTTTTTGGGTTCATTTGGGTTTATGATACCTTATTTTCCCCCAGTTCTCAAGGGTTCCCGGCAAAAAGCTCTGCGGGAAAACCCACACAAATGCAGGGGAATCTGTTGGGTTTCGCCCCTGCCCGGGGGCAAAAAGGGCACAAAGTCCCCAGCCCAGCTTCCCGCCGGACTGGGGCTTTGGGTCAGACGGCCTCGTCCTGGGGGCCGCCTCCAAGGTGTAGGGGCACATGAGGAAGAAGACCACGTCTCCCTCCTGGTGGACCACCATCTCGTCAGCCTGGGTGCAGATGTTCCACCGCAGGTCCCCGGCGGACTGCAGGGTGTCCACAAAGGCGGCCCCGTCGGTGCCCTCTTCCAGGCGGAAGAGGTAGCCCAGGAAGGGGATGGTCCCAATCACGGGGCAAACATCACCCCTTGGGAAAACCCTTCAATGGGGGTGTTGCCAAAACCCATGAGGGTCCCAGGCTCCACCGGCGCGGTGGTTCCCTGGAAGCCCACGGTCTCCTGGGTGAGCAGGCCCTGGGCCAGGGTGTCCAGATCGGCCTGGGGGGGCGGCCGCATAGGCCGTCTGGAATGCCTGGAGGAGGGACTGCCCCAGGGTGTCCGGCTCCGTCTCCTGCTGGCCGCAGGCGGCCAGGGAGAGGAGGAACACAGCGGCCAAAAGGCCGGAAAGCATGGCGCGCATCTCGGTTCTCCTTTCTCCCGCCCGCCGTGGTTGCGGCGGGCCAATCTTGTCGCGGAGGTCAAGTATACCACATGCCACCGGCCTGCGCCAGTCTTTTTCCTCCCCGTTTCAGGGCAAAAAAGAAGCCGCGACCGCGGCTTCTTTTTATGAAACGCTTAGTAGTTGTCTGCCTTGATCTCGAAGAATGCCTGGGGATGGTACACACGGGACATACCTCAGGGGCCTGGTCGCCATACTCCAGGTGGCCGCAGTTGCGGCAGAACCACACCTTCACGGAGGACTTCTTGAAGACCTCGTCGTTCTCCAGGTTCTCCACCAGCTTCAGGTACCGCTCGTAGTGGGACTTCTCAATCTCGCCCACGCCGGCGAACATGTCAGCGATGCGGTGGAAGCCCTCTTCCCGGGCCTCCTCGGCCATGCGCTTGTACATAGAGGTCCATTCCTCATGCTCACCCTCGGCGGCGGACAGCAGGTTCTCGGCGGTGGAGCCGATGCCCTCCAGCGCCTTGAACCACAGCTTGGCGTGTTCCTTTTCGTTGTTGGCGGTCTCCTCGAAGAACGCGGCGATCTGCTCAAACCCGTCCTTGCGGGCCTTGCTGGCGTAGTAGGTGTATTTGTTCCGGGCCTGGCTCTCACCTGCGAAAGCCTCCCACAGGTTTTTCTCGGTCTTGCTGCCTCTGAGTTCCATGAATAACGCTCCTTTCAACAGTTGGTGTCTATCTTTTTCCATTGGATTCGTTTTCGGTCCAGGGGTTTCCTGTATCCATAGGATACCCGATTACGCATCCTTCCTACAGTGACTTTAACACATTTTGACCGAAAAGATAAGTGTTAATTTTGGTTTTTTTCTGTATCTGCTAAAATTTTTTCTTTGGCACATACTATGGCCACGGCTTTGCGCCGTAATTTCACGAAACAGCAAGGGAGGGAATGCCGTGCGCAACTGGATTGCCGCCGCGCTCATCCTCGTCCTGGGGCTGTCGCTCACCGCCTGCGGCAACGACAATGCTGGCACCACGGCCAACCGTTGGAACGACGCTGCCCAGCAGAGGCCAACGCCCGTGGTCCCATAGGAGACCAAAGCGACGGGACCTACCACGCCGACGAACACGGTCAGGTGGATGGCTTTGACACCCACAGCGCCGACGGCGAGGCCGACAGTGCCGAGGGAGAACCTGAAACAGGCCGGAGACGACCTGGGCGACGCCGCCAAAAACGCCGGCGAGGCCGCCAAGGGATGCCGCCGAAGGGGCAGGGATGCCGTCCGTGACGCCGGAGAAGCGGCCAAAGACGCCGCCAAAGGCGTAGGGGAAGCCGCAGAAGATGCCCTGGATGGCAGAAACGACACCACCCAGAAGGCCCAGAACGACGCCAAAACCGCCAAAGAGCAGGCAAACTGACCCCAGCAACCGCAAAAACAGAGGTGGCCTCCGCCACCTCTGTTTTACAGCACATCCCAAAGCCACAGGAAGTAGCCCACCCCTGCACCCAGGATGGCACCCACGCCCATGAGAATCAGCTCCACTTTGTGCCGCCCAATACCCCTTTGCCTCGTTTACGATGGCTCTGTCCTCTGCGTCCATGGGATTCCCTCCAAAAAACCATCGTATCGTAACGGGGATGGGTTCACCCGCCCAGCAGGAAGTCCAGGACGTTCCAGCCGGTGGAAGTATCCGCCCGGTAGAGCTCGGTGTAGCCGCAGCGCTGGCGGCTGATGGTGATAAACTTCTTGTTCTGCACATCAAAGATCTTGGCAAAATTACCGCCGGTGGCTTGAAACTGATCGGAGGTATAGGTGTTGTTGCCACACTTGGGACATTGATACATCTGCTGTTCCATAGAACTGCCTCCTTTCCTGTTTTTCCATTGTACCCCAAAGGGCTTTCCCAATGCAAGGTCTTGCGGTGGATAGATTCCTATGTTATACTAAAAGTTACAAATTCTGTTTGTTTTCTTGGGTTTCTGGCCGTTGTAAGGGGGTATTCCATGGAATTCATCATCATCTCTGGCCTGTCCGGGGCGGGCAAAAGTTCCGCCGCCGCCTTCCTGGAGGACCTGGGGTTCTACTGCGTGGACAACATGCCCGTGGCCCTGATCTCCAACTTCGCCGGCCTGTGCATGGCCGGGGCGGGCACCAGCAAGTACAGCCAGGTGGCCCTGGTGACGGACATCCGGGGCGGGCAGACCTTTGACGAGCTCTTCCAGGCCCTGGACAGCTGACCGAGATGCACCTGGAGTACCAGCTCCTCTTCATCGAGGCCGCCGACGAGGACATCGTCCGGCGGTATAAGGAGACCCGGCACACCCCCCCTCACCCGGCAGGGCTACTCCCTGCCCGAGGCGGTGAAGCTGGAGCGGATGGCCCTGGAGCCTGTCCGCCGCCGGGCCAGCCACATCCTCAACTCCACGGGGCTGAACCTGTCCAAGTTCCGGGCGGAGCTTCTCCGCCTCTTCGGCATGGGCGCCCCGGAGGAGAGTATGACCGTGGCGGTGACCTCCTTCGGCTTTAAGCACGGCATTCCCATCGACGCGGACTTGGTCTTTGACGTGCGCTTCATCCCCAACCCCTTCTACATCGCCGAGCTCAAGGAGTGCACCGGGCTGGAGGAGGCGGTGCGTTCCTTCCTCTTCGGCTACCGGCAGACCACCGAGTTCATGCGGCATTTGGAGGAGCTCTTCGCCTTCCTCCTGCCCCAGTATGTGGAGGAGGGAGTCCTCCCTGGTGATCGCCATCGGCTGCACCGGGGGCACCACCGGTCGGTGGCCGTGGCCCACGCCCTGGCGGAGTTCGTCCGGCAGAAGGGGTACCGGGTGGAGGAGGCCCACCGGGACATCACAAGATAATTCCGGAAACCGCAGGTTTCCGGAATTGAAAAAATTGCGACCAGCGCGCGCGCCCTGCGGGCACACTGGCGGCTGAGAAGAGTTTTGCCCGGCGCATGTCCGTGCAAAAACGGATTTGATTTATTCCGCCGGCTGCGGCCGGCGAAGTCTGCGACGCCGGGCTGGTGCGCTGGGCCGGCGGAAGGTTGCGACGCTTTGTTCAATCACAGTCGGCGGAAGTCTGCGACGCCGGGCCGGCGTTTTGGGAAGGGAGAGCACCATGTCCTTTGCGGGGGGATGTAAAAAACCGAACTGTGCCGGGGAAAACTGGGGGACAAGAGCGCCGCCCAGGCGGAAGCCTGCGGGGTGCTCCTTTACTGCAACCGGTTCACCCTGGACCAGGTGAAGATCGTCACCGAATCCCCGCCTTTGCCAAGCGGGCCGCCGGGCCTGTTCCGCAAGGCCTTCGGCCTGACCTTCGACGAGAAGGGGACCCCGGCACCCCGGGCAAGCGGATCTTCACCATCGGCGACCGGGCCAAGCTGGCCCTGCTGTGGGAGGTGTGCGCCTTCGACCCCAGCGACCCCGCCCACCACAACAACTTCGGCCTCCTGAGGATGGCCCGTGCCGGGTGGCCTTTCTCCGGGGGCCTTCTGGCCGGGGCTCGGTGACCGACCCCCAGAAGGGCTACCACCTGAACTGGCCACCACCCACCTGCGGGTGAGCCGGGAGCTCCACCCTCCTGCTGGAGCTGGGCTACACCCCCCAAGGAGACCACCCGGAAGGCCAACTACATCACCTACTTCAAGCAGAGCGAGGCCATTGAGGACTTCCTCACCGCCATCAGGGCCCCCATCGCCGCCATGGAGCTGATGAACGCCAAGGCGGAAAAGCTCCTGCGCAACGGGGTCAACCGCCGGGTCAACTGTGAGGCCGCCAACGTGGACAAAACCGTGGACGCCGCCCTGGAGCAGCGCCAGGCCATCCAGGCCCTCCGGGAGGCGGGCACCCTGGACACCCTCTCCCCAAGCTGCGGGAGGCCGCCGCCCTCCGGGGAGGCCCACCCGGAGCTCTCCCCCAGCCCAGCTGGCGGCTTTGTGTGACCCGCCGGTGACCAAGTCCTCCCTGAGCCACCGGCTGCGGAAGCTGATTCAGCTCAGCCAGGAGGGGAGTAGCGGCCCCTGGCGGGGCCGGGGGCTGGCCGGTATCGGCAGGCCGTACCGTTGGGTCCGGCGCAGGTTGAACCCTGCCACGTGGTCCCCCGCCCCTATCCGGGGCGGGGATCCAGGCTTTCTCTAGAGAAAGCCCGGACGCAAAGAGTCGCGGGGGAGGGCCCCGGCAGGTGGTCCGGTTTTGGACCAGCGCAGGCCCCGGTCCGGGCGGGGATCCAAACTTTCTCTAGAGAAAGCCCGGACATAAGGGAGTCGCGGGGTGGCCCCCTGCCCCCCTTTTTTAGGGGCCGCTCGTTCCCACTCGCTCGTTTTGGCGGTTGTTGTCCCATTGTTCCGGGGGCGTTTCCTCCGATATGCTAAGACCCTGATTTGGGACGCATTTTCGAGTAAAAAAATATGCTGAAAAAAAGCATTTTTATGAAAAATGCGTCCCAAATCGGTCTTAGCATACATGGGTACCAAATAGCCCCACCACCGGGACAATGTGGACAAATCCCCAAAACGAGCGAGCGAGCGGCAACGAGCGGCCATAAAACCCGGGGTCCAGGGGCTTGCCCCTGGTGTTCTTTCCCCGACTTTCTTCCAAAGAAAGTCGGCTCCCCCGCCGGAGTCGGTGGGGGACTCACGTTGCAGGGTCCACCCTGCAACGGTTCCAACGGAGCACACCCACCGATGGCAGAGGGTCCCGGCCCTCTTTCTCCCCATTTCGGGA
>VOFC01005770.1_pt1 | contig 11410 bp, 19 predicted proteins | sample 5384161 | NCBI WGS metagenome assembly VOFC01 (sample SAMN12384722, study PRJNA508395) | human gut metagenome | isolation source: healthy gut B | host: Homo sapiens | reverse complement strand
ACTGGCTGGCGCAAAAGAGAAATGCGATGCCCCGGAGTGCAGCCTTGTTGGGTGCCGGAAAGTGAGAGATGCTCATGAACTTTAATGGCGAGGAATTGACGCTGATGATGCTCTACAATTCCGGCTCCCGACTGGGTTTGATGCAGGAGCTGCGCCTGATGCAATGTTACCTGACGCCCGATGAAACTGCCCTGCGGGAACTGTCCGAACAGGTCATTGAAAAGCTGAAACTTATGACCGATGCCGAGTTTTCCGAACTGGAATTTCCACTCAACTGATTTTTGCCGCCGTTTGGCGGCATACATATCCTCTTTTATGTTGACGAATAGTATGGTATACTTTACTTAACAAGTCGCACTCGATGAATTTCATATATTTTGAGAGGATAATAAGATGTTAAAGGATATTGCAGGCATAAGAGTATGTGGTGCCAACTTTGAAAACTCGTCAGACATATTATTTCTCGATCCTCATTACGGCAACAAAATTAAAAAGGTCAAAGGAAGTTTACTTTATGGCCGAAACGGTGCTGGAAAAAGCACACTGGCTAAGGCTGTAAAAGTGCAAAGGGAGAAGTTCAGGAGGCTATCATCCAAGCTGACTTTTTGGATTCAAACAATTCTCCATTTGAATTAACGCCCGAAGATAAGTCACACATTTTCGTATTTGATGAAGAATATGTTGACAAAAATATAAAGATTCAAGAGTCCGGGCTAAATACAATTGTAATGTTAGGACATCAAGTAGAGCTTGCCGAGCAAATACAAACTGAACGAAAGAACTTAGAAGAACTAAAGACCGCACGCGATGCACAAGAAGCCATAGTGCAGACGTATGAAAAAGATGACACCGAAACTTCTCCTAAGTATCATATGAAAAAAAATGCGCTATGCACTTCAAGGCGATGACTGTTGGGCAGGTAGAGATAAATTGATAAAAGGCAACCGACAGAACACCTCCGTTCATAATGATACATACAAGCACCTTGTCCCCTTCTCCACATCAAAAACGCGTGACCAGCTAATTGTAGAGTTTAACGAGACATTAAAATCACTTCGAGAAGCTCAGCAAGGTAACGCGACAATCTCAAGTAGCATATCAACATTTAATATCCATTATGATGAAGAGAAGATAATGCGGCTCCTAAAGATGAAAATTGAAAAGCCGGAGTTGACCGAAAGAGAACATTATTTGCTCGAACTAGCACAAACAGGAAATACTTCTCAATTAAATAGAATGGTTACTATTTTCTCAAATAAAAATGTTTGTGCCTGCCCTGTGTGTATGCAACCAGTTTCAGAAGAGTATAAGCAAAATCTAGTTCAAAGTGTTCAAAAGGTACTTAGCAAAGCTGTTGAGGAACATCAGGAATCTCTACGCCAATTTATAATGGATGAAATCGAATTTAACTTTTCACCATTCATAAAACTAGCAAATACTGACTTATGTTCGAAGCTGTTGTTAGAATTCAATGCTGCAATTAAATATAACAACTTGGTTATTCAAAGCAAAATAGATGATCCTTATACCCCCTGTGAGCAGCAATTACAACCCATCTCTACTTTGTTAACTCGACTAAATGTCGCATTTGACAAGTTGGAATGTGAGAGAATTGAATACAACAAAGAGATTACTGCCACAAAACCAATTGTTGATTACTTAACAAAAATCAATAATCAAATTGCGCATTTTGATATTCAAGATTCGTACTTGCGGTATCTTGCATGTGCTGCTCAAGCTAAAAAGGAACAAGAAAAATTAGTTGAGCTACAAAATGCTTCTGCTCGTACAAAGCATCGTTTAGACGAGTTGGAAGCCATGCAGAAGAATGTTCAAGTTGCTGTTTCAATTATCAATAATAACTTAAATTATATATTCTTCTCAAACACCAGATTCAAAATTGACTATCGCAATGGAAATTATATACTGCTTTCCAATGGAAAATCCGTGCGTCCCTCTCAAGTATCGCAAGGCGAGCGAAATATAATTGGATTGTGCTATTTTTTTTGCCAGTATTTTACAAAATCAGGAGGAGTCTTCTGGATATACAAAAGAGTACCTATTAGTAATTGACGATCCTGTTTCAAGTTTTGATATAGAGAACAAAACGGGCATCATGTCATTTTTGAGGTATCAACTTGGGAAATTTTTGTTAGGAAACAAAGATACCCGCGCAATCATTATGACTCATGATTTGCCCACATATTACGACTCGAAAAAATATTCAAAGAATTGACTGCAGCGAGCGAAACAATATGTGGCGAAAAGCCGGTTTACCGCTTGTATGAATTAAAAAATCAAAAACTGGTCACATTTTCTTACAATAAGCGTCAGGAATATTCAGAACTTATAAAAATCGTCTACAATTATGCACTGGGAAATGCAACCGAGTACGAATTAGTTATTGGAAATATTATGCGTCAGATGTTGGAGGCTTTTTCTACATTTCAGTACAAAAAAGGATTCGATGATATTTCAACTGACCAAAGCATATTGGCCTTGTTGCCAGAAGATGTTTATAAAACCTACTTTGAAAATTTAATGTACCGTTTGATATTGAACAATGGAAGTCATCGCCTTGAACAAACCCAATCAATGTCCGATATGTATTTCTTCACTGTAATATCAGATTCTGAAAAGCAGCGAACTGCAAAAGAAATTCTTTGCTTTATCTACCTTCTTTGGGAAAACTGGACGGACTACCTGACCACTGCATCCCGGCTGTACAAGTACAGCTATGCAGACCAGCTTATGATCTACGCCCAGCGGCCTGATGCCACTGCCTGCGCCAGCTTCGACATTTGGAATGACCGCATGAACCGCTATGTCCGGCGCGGCGCCAAGGGCATCGCCCTGTTAGACCAGTCCAGCAGCGTACCGTGCCTGCACTATGTTTTGATGTGAGCGACACCGGGGTGCGCCGCAATTCCCGTGACCCGGAGGTGTGGCAGCTCGGCCCCGATCTGATGCAGCCTGTGTCGGAAATGATTGCCAGAGAGTACGGCGTTTACCATGAAAGGCTCAGCCAGCAGATTTCTGACCTGACGGGCAAGCTGGTGGATTCCTATTGGGACAACAACAGCGGCGACATTCTCGACATCGTTGACGGTTCGTTCCTGATAGATTATGATGAAGCCGGACAGGAGTTCCAGTTCAAATCTGCCGCCGCAATCAGCATCCTTATACGGTTCTGGAACGCTGCGGCCTTGAGCCGGACGGTCATTTTGACCGTGACGATTTTCAGGCCATCTTCTCTTTTTCCACGCCGCCGTATATGTGCTGGGCACCGCAGTCAGCGACATGAGCCGAGAGGTGTTGCGGAACATTGAGCGCACCGTAAAAACCACCATTCGCCGCCGCAATATAGAAAGGAGCCAATATGAATACGAACAGCAGGAACGTGACCTACTCGACCGTCGGGGACTACCAACTCCCGAACCTGACCCTGAACCAGCCCCGGAAGCCGCTGGGCAAGTACGGCAGGCTGCGCCGGACGTACCTGATGAACCATCGCCCGGTGCTGTACCACACGATGCTCCTGAACGGGAGCCTGTACCCGCACCTGATGGAGGTGGAGCAGACGGCAGAGAGCCAGATGCAGCAGACCATGGCGCAGCTTCTGAAACAGACCCCGGCCCCGGACAAGGAGCGGAATCAGATGGCGTGGGTGCAGCACATGAACAGCCTGAAAGCACAGGCCGAGGAACTGGTGCTGACGGAACTGATCTACAGCTAAGTTTCTTCGATGCCCACATTCCCACCGAAGCCAAACAAATTGAATCCATCGACCAAGCGGAGAGCGAAAAAAAATCGCCCTCCGCTTTTGTTTTGTCTCAGGCCGAGATTGAAAATGCGCTGCGCAGAGGGTTCCAATTTTGAAGATAGCAAACTTCGGATATGGCAAATTTATCAGATGCAGCCTGACCGAAAGCTCCGGGCAAAAGCTCTTGCCAACGAATATGCACCGTACGGCCCCGGTGGTTCCTCGCACACTTATCTGGACGGAAGCAGTGGTTGGCTTGACCATGACAGCAAGGGTCTGACGTTTGAGCATTATCCCGACCATCAGAAAGTGCTTCTCCGCTGGGATCGGGTCGAAAAATATATTGACCTGATGATTCAGTCTGACCGCTACCTGTCGGACAAAGAAAGAAGAGCCATCGACTTTCCCCTTGAACTGAACGCCGCCAGTGCAGCCGAATACACTGCATTAAAGGCGCAGCACCCGGATACTCTGGTTGGATTTGAAGCTGGCGGCAATTTTATGTTCTATGGAGAAGATGCTGCCAAGGTCGCAAAAGTTCTCAACAGTGCTTTATTTACGAGAGAAACAGCACTGGGCGAAGTTCAGGTCACAGGCTTTCCACCTAGCTTATGGGCAAGAAAGTCAAAAGAATTGTGGTCTGCGGGCAACGATGTTTACCTTGCCGGATTGAACGAAGATGGGACTCATCACCAGACTAAACATCTGCACAAAGAGGACTATCTGCCCATCGCTCCATCATCAATATGGATGGCCGGAAATTTCGGATTGACGGAGTGGATTTTGATAAGGGCAAGGTTTCCTTGCAGGATATGGCGCTGGCAGAAATGCGGATGCCGATTTTCCGGGAGGAACCGCTGGTTCTTGTCCGGGAGTTGTACGAGCAGGAACAGGAAGTGATGGAACACCCCCTGACCCGATTACAAGGTCGGTGACAATGTTATCGTTGACCTTCCTACCCGAACCATCGAAGGCAAAATCGGCTATGTAGGCGAAACGGATGTTCGCATTGACACCAGCGCACAGGGACAGTCGTGGGATAACGAAGTAATCAATAAGCAACAATTCGAGGATGGCTTGCGGCAGAACGAACAGGTTACTACGCAGCCAGATGATACTGTAAAAACGGTTGCCATATACCCCGCTGAAGAAAACCGTATGCCTTATGATATTGTGATCCAAACGATTGGCTCAAAATCACCTACTCTGGATGCAGTTGAACCGGAACGATCCACATTGAACTTGCCGGGAACTTCCACATCACGGATGATGATTTGGGTGTCGGAGGCCCCAAACAGAAATTCGCCCGGAACATCGAAGCCATCCGCACCCTGTTCCAGTTGGAACAGGAGCATCGGGGTGCCACTGCCGAGGAGCAGGAAGTGCTTTCGCAGTATGTAGGCTGGGGCGGGTTGCCGGATGCCTTTGACCCCGGCCAAGAGCCGGTTGGTCAAAAGAGTACGCGGAACTGAAAGGGTTGCTCTCCGAGGACGAATATGCCGCCGCCCGTTCCAGCACTGTCCTGAACGCCCACTACACTGGCCCCACCGTCATCCGTAGTATCTACGATGCGGTGGAGCGCATGGGCTTCCAGTCTGGCAACATCTTGGAGCCGTCCATGGGCGTAGGCAACTTCTTTGGAATGTTGCCCACCAGTATGGCAGACAGCGGCTGTACGGCGTAGAACTGGACAGCATCACTGGGCGCATTGCGAAAAAACTGTACCCGCAGGCTGACATTACCGTAGCCGGTTTTAAAACCACCGACCGCCGTGATTTTTATGACCTCGCTGTTGGGCAACGTGCCTTTTGGTCAATACAGGGTCAACGATAAGGCGTACAACAAGCTGGGATTTTCGATTCACAATTATTTTTTTGCGAAAGCCATCGACCAAGTGCGACCGGGCGGCATTGTGGCGTTTGTTACCAGCCGCTACACGATGGACAGCAAGGACAGCACCGCCCGCAAGCACATGGCAGAGCGAGGTGATCTGCTGGGTGCCATTCGTCTACCCAACAACGCTTTCCGTGCCAATGCTGGTACGGATGTTGTCAGCGACATTATTTTCCTGCAAAAGCGTGACCGCCCCGCGGACATTGAGCCTGCATGGGTGCAGTTGGGCAAAACGGAAGATGGCTTTGCCATCAACCAGTATTTCGTAGACCACCCGGAGATGGTTCTGGGCGTACTCTCCACACCGAAAGCACCCAGTATGGACGAGAGGAATTGACGGTTGCCCCCCTTGAGGGCACCAGCCTTGCCGACCAACTTGCAGAAGCGGTACAGCATATTGAGGGGCAATACGCCGAAGTTGAGGTGGAAAAACACCAGATATTGCGGATGTCGAAAATGAGAAGCACGATTTTCCCGGCTGACCCGGAGGTCAAAAACTTCTCCTATACCGTAGTGGACGGCGAAGTTTTCTACCGGGAAAATTCCGTGATGACGCAGGTAGAACTGTCCGACACCGCCAAGGGACGTGTCACCGGCATGGTGGAACTGCGGCAGATCGTCAATGACCTGATCGACCAGCAGTTGGAGGACTTACCCTGATGCCGACATCAAGGCAACACAGGAGCATTTGAACATCGCCTACGATGCTTTTACCGCCAAATATGGTTTGCTGAACGACCGCAAAAACGGGCGGCTGTTTGAGCAGGATTCCTCGTACTATCTGCTGTGTTCGCTGGAAAATCTGGACGAGCAGGGGCAGCTTAAGATCCAAGGCGGCGATGTTCACCAAGCGCACCATTCGCCCGGAGCGCAACGTCACCAGTGTGGATACCTCTAGCGAAGCGTTAGCGGTGTCCATCGGGGAACGCGGCAAGGTGGATTTACCCTATATGGCAGAACTGCTGGGTACCCCCGGTGACTATGGGCGCATTACCACTGAACTCTCGGGTGTGATCTTCAAGGACCCTGCCGCCGACCCTACCGACCCCGAAGCGGGCTGGCAGATGGCAGACGAGTACCTGTCCGGCGATGTCCGGGCAAAGCTGCGAATGGCGCAGTTTGCTGCCGAGACGAACCCGGAATTTGTGGTCAATGTGGATGCGCTGACCAAGGCGCAGCCCAGAGATCTGGAGGCCTCTGAAATTGATGTGCGGCTGGGTGCAACATGGCTGGACCCGGACATTATTCAGAAGTTTATGACCGAGACGTTCCAGATCCCCTACTATCTGCGCCATGCTGTCAAAGTGAGGTATTCTCCCTATACCGCAGAGTGGCGTGTGGAGGGCAAGAATTGCTACGGGACGGGGCGATATTATTTCCTCTGAAACCTACGGCACATCCCGTGCCAACGCCTACAAGATTTTGGAGGAAACCCTGAATTTGAAAGATGTCCGCATCTATGACACGATTGAGGATGCCGAGGGCAAGCCCAAACGGGTGTTGAACAAGCGGGAGACCATGCTGGCGCAACAGAAACAGCAGGTCATCAAGGACGCTTTCTGCCAACTGGGTCTGGCAAGACCCTCAGCGGCGCATTGCACTGGTAAAACAGTACAATGAGTTGTTCAACTCTACCCGCCCCCGTGAGTATGACGGAAGCCACATCCATTTTGTCGGCATGAACCCGGAGATCACCCTCCGGGAGCACCAGCGAAATGCCATCGCTCATGTGCTTTATGGCGGTAACACGCTGCTTGCACACGAAGTTGGCGCAGGCAAAACCTACGAAATGGCAGCATCCGCCATGGAAGCGAAACGGCTGGGGCTGTGCCAGAAAAGCCCTCTTCGTAGTGCCCAACCATCTGACAGAGCAGTGGGCTAGCGAGTTTCTGAACCTCTACCCCAATGCCAAGCTGCTGGTAGCACGGCGCAAGGACTTTGAAACTGCCAACCGCAAAAAATTCTGTGCCCGCATCGCCACCGGGGACTACGATGCCGTCATCATCGGGCATAGCCAGTTTGAGCGCATCCCGCTGTCCTTTGAGCGGCAGGAACGTATCATTCAGGAGCAAATTTATGAAACGCTTGCCGCCATCAATGAGCTGAAAGTCCACGCAGGTGAGAATTTCTCCATCAAGCAGATGGAAAAGACCCGCAAAACGTTGGAAACCAAGCTGGAAAAACTGCGCTCCGATGAGCGTAAAGACGATGTAATTACCTTTGAACAACTGGGCGTTGACAGGCTTTTTGTGGACGAGAGCCATTTTTACAAGAACCTCTTTTTGCTCACAACAAAAATGCGAAATGTCGCTGGATTATCCACCAGCGAAGCACAGAAATCCAGCGATATGTTCGGCAAGTGTCGCTATCTGGATGAGATCACCGGCGGGCGGGGCGTGGTGTTCGCCACAGGAACCCCCGTGAGCAACTCCATGACCGAATTGTACACGGTCATGCGCTACTTCCAGTACAGCACTTTGCAACAGAAAAAGCTGACCCACTTCGACTGTTGGGCATCTACTTTTGGAGAGACCACCACGGCCATCGAGCTAGCCCCCGAAGGTACAGGCTATCGGGCGAGAACTAGATTTGCCAAGTTCTTTAATCTGCCGGAACTGATGTCCATGTTCAAGGAGGTTGCAGACATCAAGACTGCCGACCAGCTCCACCTGCCGGTGCCGGAGGCAAAGTTTGAGACCGGTGGTGGCGAAGCCGTCAGACATCCAAAAGGAAATGGTGCAAGAACTAAGCAAACGTGCCGCCAGGATTCACTCCGGCACGGTGGATGCGTCTGAGGACAATATGCTCTGTGTGACAAACGACGGCAGAAAGATTGGTCTGGATGTTCGCCTGATGAACCCCATGCTCCCGGACGACCCGGACAGTAAGTTAAACGTCTGTGTGCAGAATGTGTTGAAGATCTGGGAGGAGGGCAAAGACCAGAAGCTGACCCAGCTTGTGTTCTGCGATCTCTCCACCCCGAAAAATGACGGGAATTTTAATGTTTATGACGATATTCGCAAAAAGCTGATCGCCGCCGGTGTGCCGGAAAACGAGATCGAGTTCATCCACAATGCCGACACCGAAGCGAAAAAAGGCGGCGCTGTTCTCCAAAGTGCGCTCCGGCGATGTTCGAGTTTTGCTCGGAAGTACAGCGAAAATGGGAGCCGGAACCAACGTGCAGTCCCGACTTGTGGCAGTGCACCACTTGGACGTAGGCTGGAAACCCAGCGACATGACCCAGCGTAACGGGCGCATCATCCGGCAGGGCAACATGAATAAGGAAGTCAAGGTGTTCAATTACGTCACGGAAGGGACATTTGACAGCTATCTCTTCCAGACTCTTGAGAATAAACAGCGATTCATCAGCCAAATCATGACTTCCAAATCCCCGGTGCGCTCCTGCGAGGACGTAGACGAGCAGGCGCTTTCCTATGCGGAAATCAAAGCACTGTGTGCCGGAAATCCGCTCATCAAGGAGAAAATGGACTTGGATGTACAGGTCGCAAAACTCAAGGTTCTGAAAGCCGACCACCAGAGCCAGAAATTCCGTTTGCAAGACAAGCTGTTGACCAAATTCCCGGCTGACATTCAGGAAGCGAACGCCCACATTGCGGGGCTGAAAGCCGATGCACAACTTGCCGCCGCCCACCCGCAGGGCAAGGGGTTTCTGCGGCATGACCATCAAGGGCGTGACCTACGACGAGAAAAAAGACCGCCGGTGAGCGACTGGTTCTTGCTTGTTCCGAACTGCCCAACGCCGAAGAAAAAGCGATCGGCAGCTACCGGGGCTTTGAGCTGTCCCTGCGGTTCGACACCTTCCGCACGGAGTATCAGGCACTTTTGAAAGGGCAGCGAAAGTACACGGTGCCTTTGGGCACCGACCCACTGGGCAACATCATCCGTCTGGATAACTCCCTGAACAACTTCCCGGAACGCATCACCGCCGCAGAAAACGAACTGGATACCCTGCATCAGCAGCAGGCGGCGGCACAGATTGAGGTAGAAAAGCCCTTCCCACAGGAGGAAGAACTGGCAGAGAAGTCCGCTCGGCTTGCAGAGCTGAACGCCCAGTTGGACGTGGACGAAAAGAGCCACGAGCCGGAACAGGAGGAAGAACCAGACGAGGATGCATCCCGCCGCCCCTCGGTGCTGGCGGCACTGGAAGAAAAAAAAGTCGGATAAGCCGGAGCCGGTGAAACCTTTCCGCAGTTATTACGACAAGGACGGTGATGCCCGGTGAGGGAAAAAGCGGGATGAAATCATTATCCTGAGAACAACAAAGCGGAAAAAACCGCATCTATGAGAAAATGCTGGGCATAGGCATCCGCAGCCTGAGTGCCTATATCCGTAAAATGGCACTGGACGGCTACTGCCTGAACCTTGACCTGCCGCAACTGCGGCGCATGGCGTATCTCTTGCAGATGTGCAGCAACAACTTGAACCAGTACGCCAAAGCCGCAAATGAAAATGGTCGGGTCTATGCTGCGGACATGGAGGACCTGCGGCAGCGGCTGGACGAATTGATTGAGATTGGCAGACAGATTCTTTCCCGGCTGGCTGAACTCTAAAATTATCCCCGTAGTTGGAGGACTACGGGGGTACATAGGGGTTGACATCCTTGCAACGCGGTGGTTGAGGACCTTTATAATAGGTATGAAAGGTGGGTGCTAGACATGAGGTTCGTTTTTAAGATGATTATTTTTCCGTTTTGGCTGCTTACTGCTTTCCTTGCGCTGATGCTGAAATGGACGCTGAACCTGTCGGCGTTTGTGCTGGCTCTGCCCATGCTGTATATTTTCGGCTGCGGTCTTTATACGCTGTACTGCCGTGGCTGCAGTTTTTGATTTTACTGGTGGCAGAGTTTGGATGCTTCCTGCTCATCACCGCCGGAACAGTCATTGTAGAAGCCGTGGAATGGTTCAGCGGCTGGGTTGCAGAATTATAAAATCTTTATGCCGCCATTGTGCGGCATTTTCTTTTTGCCGGGAGGTGGTAGAATTGGCTGCAACACGTTTGATCGCGCTGCACAAAAACAAGGGCAAGTCGGTTGCGGCCTGCCTGAAAAGCCGCACGGACTATGCGCAGAATCCTGACAAAACGAACAAGGGAGAGTTGGTCAGCAGCTATGAGTGCAGCCCATTGACCGCAGACGAAGAATTTATGCTCTCCAAGCGGCAGTATGAGCTTGATCACTGGACGCATACAAAAAAGTGATGTGATCGCCTATCAGATTCGTCAATCGTTCAAGCCCGGAGAGATCACCGCCGAGGAAGCCAACAAGGTGGGCTACGAACTGGCAATGCGGTTCACCAAAGGCAAGTATGCGTTATCGTTGCCACCCACACAGACCGTGAGCACATCCACAACCACATTATTTATAACTCCACTGCGCTGGACAGCACCCGGAAATTCCGGGATTTTCTATTATCCGGGCTGGCCGTGCAGCGGCTGAGCGATTTGATTTGTCTGGAACACCAGCTGTCTGTTATTGAAAAGAAGCCGTACCGAGAGCGGCAGAAGCGCACCCTTTATCCACCCAGAGAAAGTAATCGTGATAAGCTGTGTGCTGTAATCGACGGCATCCTGTTGAACGAGAAGCCTGCAAGTTTCGAGGTCTTTCTTCAAAAGCTGGAACAGCAAGGCTACGAAATCAAACGAGGAAAGCACACTTCGGTCAAAGGTGCCCGACAAAAGCGCTTTATCCGGTTTCGCACTTTGGGCGCAGGATACAGCGAAGATGAAATCAAGGCG
>VOFC01003380.1_pt1 | contig 11416 bp, 9 predicted proteins | sample 5384161 | NCBI WGS metagenome assembly VOFC01 (sample SAMN12384722, study PRJNA508395) | human gut metagenome | isolation source: healthy gut B | host: Homo sapiens | reverse complement strand
TCAATTTGTGCTTCGTTCGGTTACGTATTGCTGCCGAGATCGACCAGCGAGGCCGCCGTGAACTTGGTACGCGAGGGGCGGCCAGGTAATGGCCCAGGACCAGATAAATTTCAGGGCTGTCGCCACATGCAGCACCTGTCCGGGAATTGCCCAGGGGCACCGGCGGCCACATACACGGCACCGTCATCACGGTTGGCATGGGCGCCCAACTGGTTGAGCAACGACGCAGTCCACCGCAGGATCGTTCATCAGGGCAGGGCGATGCGCACGGCCTAGCCATTGCAGGCGACCAGCGTGGCCCAGGCCAGGTCAGGCGGCAGGCGCGCAGGGCGAGCATGGACAGGCGCACGGGCATGTCGGCGGGAGACGAGGATGAAGGCGGGGCGCTGGGCCGCCGTCCTCACCGGGGCGGGGCAGGGATTTCCGCCTCCTGCATCAGGAGGTGGAAAAACGGCCCGCTCAGGCGCGGGTCGCAACTGACGCGGAAACAGCGGCTTCCACGACTCGCGGATGTTTTTTCTTCCGCAGGCTCCAAAGCCCTTGGCGTTACATGCATTTTGATGAGATTGTGGCGCACGCGCATGCACCGCAGGGGATATCACGGTCGATGTCACAGACGGTCTCGCGCAGGCTGCAGCGCGGACGTTCAGGCTTGCCATCGGTTCTGGCCTCAAAACGTCCTTCAGGGCGGTCGCTGCGTTTGTCCGGCCTCTGGGCAGGTCGGAAATCGTGGTGCTCGTTCATGCTGGATGCTCCTCTCGACCGCCGGACGGCGCGTCGCTCCATGAATTTGTGGGGGATGCTGTATCCCTGAAACGGTCTCACTGGTGCCTCCCGAGGGGCTTTCCCGGCGCCATGTGAAAGAGAGTGCAAGCTCGGAAGCCAGGCGAAAAGCACAGCGGAAGGGCGGGCCGCCCCACTCCGGAGGGGACTCCATAAAAGTTGTTCATTTTCAAATAGTTACAATCAACTGTTTGATTTAATTGATAATTTTTGCATTTTTTTGCCGTATTTCCTGCCCCTTTGGACCGGGCGGCACCGTAATCCTCGCAAAGAAAAAGTCATGCTTTCGTCATGGAAGTAGTACATCACTAACTTATTGTAATTTAATGATTTTTAAACAAAAGCCCAGGCATGCCGGCAAGAGCGTATGCAGGATAACCCACTGATAAAAATGCTTTTTCGTGCTCCCGGGCATTTTGCCGTGGAGCCCGCGCAAAACGCGCCGCGCCTTTACGGCATAAAGTATGCTGGGAGGAATGCGCAGGATTGCCCTTAGTGGGTTGTGCCGTTTTCACCAAAGTTCCACGAATTTTCAAAAGGGGCTTGACGTAAAGAGGGGTAACTTGTTACTAAAAACGCAAGCGCACGACCGGGGCGCTGTTGCCAGTCGTGATGCAAGACGGCACTCAGGCGTTATGCCTACGTTTGTCGTCGAATCCAAATGCGACGGCTGCAAGGGTGGCGGAGCGGCCTGCTGCATGTACATCTGCCCGAACGACCTGATGATCCTCGATCCTCGGAAATGAAGAGCGTACAACCAGGAACCCGACGCCTGCTGGGGCTATTCCTGCGTGGTCGCCCCCAGGGCGCCATCACCGCTCGTCCTACGCCGACTTTGCTCCCATGGAAGCGGCACCTGTATCCCATGCGCTCTGCCGACTCCATCATAATGGACCGTGCAGTTCCGCAACGGCAGCAGCGTGGTAACCAAGTTCCCATCCGCACCACTCCTGGAAGGCACCCATCAAGCCCTTCGAAGGCAAACCGGAAGGCGCCAACCTCGACGACGAACTGCTGTTCACCGAAGAAAAGCTGGCCACCCCATCCGAAGTCCTGGCAAGAAGTTCCGAAGTGACTGAAGCCGACAAGGTCTTCACCGCCATGGAACAGGGCCGCTAGAGCAGTAACCGCGTAGAGCTTAAGGAGAAACCACTATGCCTATGATTCCCGTCAAGGAGAAGCGATGAAAGGCGTTGCCATTGCTGAACCGGAAGTGAAGGAACATGACCTCGACCTGCTCGATCCTGGTCACGTTGACGACTCCGTGCATCTGTTCGAAGAATGGGGCCTGCCCCTGCTGGATCAAGGACGAAAACGGCCACAACATGAACGGCGCCGCCGCCAAGGCCGCCGGCAAGAGCCTGCGCAAGGGCGACGAACCCGTCCGCTCCGGCCGCTGGCAGATCATGATCAACGGTGAATCCTGTACAAGTGCATCGTGGCCGAAGCCGCCAAGAATGCCCTGGGTGAAGACCGCATCATGGAGCGTATCTTCATCGTGAAGCTGCTGCTCGACAAGAACACCCCCCAACCGCGTCGCTGGTGCCGTGGGCTTCAACCTGCGTGCCAACGAAGTGCACATCTTCAAAGCCAACGCCATCATGGTGGCCGCCGGCGGTGCCGTTAACGTGTACCGTCCCCGCTCCACCGGTGAAGGCATGGGCCGCGCCTGGTACCCCGTGTGGAACGCCGGTTCCACCTACACCATGTGCGCTCAGGTCGGCGCCGAAATGACCATGATGGAAAACCGCTTCGTGCCCGCCCGCTTCAAGGACGGTTACGGCCCTGTGGGCGCCTGGTTCCTGCTGTTCAAGGCCAAAGCCACCAACTGCAAGGGCGAAGACTACTGCGCCACCAACCGCGCCATGCTGAAGCCCTACGAAGATCGCGGCTACGCCAAGGGCCATGTGATCCCCACCTGCCTGCGTAACCACATGATGCTTCGTGAAATGCGCGAAGGCCGCGGCCCCATCTACATGGACACCAAGACCGCCCTGCTGACCACCTTCGCCACCCTGACCGAAGAACAGCAGAAAGACCTCGAGTCCGAAGCCTGGGAAGACTTCCTGGACATGTGCGTGGGCCAGGCCAACCTGGGCCGCCACCAACACCGCTCCTGAAGAACGCGGTTCCGAAATCATGCCCACCGAACCTTACCTGCTCGGCTCCCACTCCGGCTGCTGCGGCATCTGGGTCTCCGGTCCCGACGAAGCCTGGGTGCCCGAAGACTACAAGGTCCGCGCCGCCAACGGCAAGGTCTACAACCGCATGACCACCGTGGAAGGCCTGTTCACCTGCGCCGACGGCGTGGGCGCTTCCGGCCACAAGTTCTCCTCCGGTTCCCATGCTGAAGGCCGTATCGCCGGCAAGCAGATGGTCCGCTGGTGCGTCGACCACAAGGACTTCAAGCCCGAGTTCAAAAACCGCCGAAGAACTGAAGCAGCTGATCTACCGTCCTTACTACAACTACCTGGCCGGCAAGGACGCCTCCACCGACCCCGTGGTGAACCCCAACTACATCACGCCCAAGAACTTCATGATGCGTCTCGTGAAGTGCACCGACGAATACGGCGGCGGCGTGGGTACCTACTACACCACCTCCAAGGCTCTGCTGGACACCGGCTTCTATCTGCTGGGCATGATGGAAGAAGACTCCGCCAAGCTGGCCGCCCGCGACCTGCACGAACTGCTGCGTTGCTGGGAAAACTACCATCGTCTGTGGACCGTGCGCCTGCACATGCAGCACATCGCCTTCCGTGAAGAGTCCCGCTACCCCGGCTTCTACTACCGCGCTGACTTCCTGGGTATCGACGACAGCAAGTGGAAGTGCTTCGTGAACTCCAAGTACGATCCCGCCACCGGCGAAACCAAGATCTTCAAGAAGCCTACTACCAGATCATCCCTGACTAGTAGGCGGAAGAACATCCCTGGGGTGGCCGCCTAGGCCACCCCATTTTTTTCGGCGCGGCGGGTGTGCGACATGCAAGCTCCCCGCCGCGCCTTGGAATATGCGCCGCGCGGCAGGGCCCAGGGCTCTCAATTGCGCCGCCCGGCAATCCCATACAACCGGGCAGGCGTGCGCGCCGCCCCGCAGAGGGGCCACGGCGCTGCAACGCAGGAGGATATCCAGGATGTCCAACTCCATTCTCGTCGTGGGCGGCGGCTTTGCAGGCCTTACTGCCGCCATCGAAGCGGCGGAACTGGGCCACGATGTGTATATCGTGGAAAAGTCGCCCTACCTGGGCGGCCGTGTGGCCCAGCTCAACAAATATTTCCCCAAACTCTGTCCCCCCTCCTGCGGTCTGGAAATCCAGTTCCAGCGCATCAGGAAGAATCCCCGCATCAAATTTTTCACCATGGCCGAAGTGACCAAGCTGGTCGGCTGCAAGGGTGACTACACCGCCACCGTGAGCATCAAGCCCCGCAAGGTGGCCGCCCACAACGTGGACTTCACCCTCCTTGCCTCCAGCCTGGAAGGCACCGTGCCCAACGAGTTCGATTTCGGGCTGTCCCGGCGCAAGGCCCTGTACAAGTCCATGCCTTTCGCCTTCCCCAACCGCTTCGTGCTGGATACCGACGCCCTGAGCAAGGCTGACGCCGCCCGCGTCGCCGGCCAGAAGTTCCTGGACCAGAACGAGCCCGCCCGCGAGATCGAGCTCAATGTGGGCGCCATCGTGGTGGCCACCGGCTGGAAGCCCTACGACGTCACCAACCTGGCCAACCTGGGCGCCGGCAAGGTCAAGAACTGCGTCACCAACATGCAGCTCGAACGCCTGGCCTCCCCCTTCGGCCCCACCGGCGGCAAGATCGTCCGTCCCACCGACGGCCGCCGTCCCAAGCGCATCGCCTTCGTGCAGTGCGCCGGTTCCCGTGACCAGAACCACCTGAACTACTGCTCCTACATCTGCTGTATGGCCACCCTCAAGCAGTGCCAGTACATCTGCGAGCAGTACCCCGAGACCCAGATCTCGGTGTTCTACATCGACCTGCGCGCCCCGGGCCGCTACGTGAAGGTCCTGGACAAGGTGAAGGCCGCCCCCAATGTGCGCTTCATCAAGGGCAAGGTGGCCGACGTGGCCCAGGCCGCTGACGACAACGTCACCGTGACCGTTGAGGATGCCATCCGCGGCGAAAAACTGCATCTGGATTATGACATGGTGGTGCTGGCCACGGGCATGCAGCCCAGCCTGGCCACCGACAGCCTGCCCCTGCCCCTGCCCCTGGACGAAGACGGCTTCGTCATGGGCGGTGAAGAGGCTGGCATTTTTGCCGCCGGTTGCGCCCGCATGCCGCTGGACGTGATGCGTACCGCGCAGTCCGGCACGGCCGCCGCCCTCAAGGCGGTGCAAACGGTGAAAGGGAGGTAGGCGGCATGGCCAGCAAGATCGGCGTCTATTTTGACGTACAGAACATCGGCGGCGGCCTGGATGTGGAAGCCCTGGCCGAACAGGTCCGCGGCAAATGGAGCGACCTTGCCCCCGTGGTGAAGGTGCTGCCCATGCTGAGCGCGGCCGAAGACGAAGTGCGTGCCGACATCGAGGCCAGCGGCCTTGACGGCGTGCTTTTCTGCGGCGCCAGCCCCCGCGACGAAGCCACCCCCTGGCAGCTGCCCGTGCAGGTGGAACATGTGAACCTGCGCGAACAGTGCGTGCTCGCCTACAAGAACCCCGACGGTTCCGCCGTCAGCGGCGCGGCTCCCGCCCTGCTGACCCAGATGGCCACCGACTATGTGAACATGGGCGTGGTCAAACTGCAGAAGAGCAACGTGCCCGACTCCGCGGCCATCGAAGGCATCAAGCGCATCCTGGTCATCGGTGGCGGCTGGACCGGCCTCACCGCCGCCCAGGAAGCCGCCAGGACCGGCTATGAGGTCATCCTGGTGGAAAAGGCCGACAAGCTCGGCGGCGCGGTCAACAACATGCCCGTGGGCTCGCCCCTGCAGGCTCCCTGGGAAGACCGCCAGCCCACCAACCTGGCCGACAAGATCGCCGCTGTCACCGGCGACAGCAGCATCACCGTGCTGCTCAACGCCCACATGGCCAAACTGGAAGGCCAGCCCGGCGAGTTCAAGGCCACCGTGGCCACCGCCGACGGCGAACAGACTTTCGACATCGGCTCCGTGGTCCTGGCCACCGGCTGGGTGCCGCTGGCTGAAAAGTATCTGGAAAGCATGGGCCTGGGCGTGAACCCCAAGGTCGTCCATGCCGCCCAGTTCGCCAAGATGCTGGGCGAAGGCAAGGTCGACGCCCGCCGCATCGCCTTCGTGCTCGACACCACCATCGCTGAAGAAGCCCTGCAGAAGGCCGCTGACGAAGCCGCCGCTGCCGAGGCCGAAGCCCCCGCCGCCGAAGCTCCCGCCGAGGAGGAGGAAAAGGGCTTCGTCAAGGAGAACCTGGAAAGCATCAAGCACCTGCGTTACTCCAACGCCGTCAACAGCGTGGGCATGCTGCGCATGGCCAACATCATCTGCGACAAGACCAATGACGCCGTGCAGGCCTTCGTGCTGTACAAGGACATGACCATCCCCGGCATCCTGGAACGCTTCTACAAGAAGATGCAGGACCGTCTGGGCCTGATGATGACCAAGGCCGACGTGACCGACATCCGTGACGCCGGCAACCACATGGTGGTCAGCTGCAAGAACACCCTGCTGGGCATGGACTTCGATCTGGACGTGGATCTGGTGGTGCTGCCCACGGGCGTAGTACCCACGACCGCCAAGGACGTGGTGGTGGAATTCGACTACCGCCAGGGCCCCGACTTCCCGGATCTGCAGCTCTTCGACGGTTTCGCGGACTCCAACTACATCTGCTTCCCCTACGAAACCCGCCGTACCGGTGTCTACGCCGCCGGCTGCGTGCGTCAGCCCCAGACCCTGGACGCCTGTGAAGAAGACGCCCGCGGTGCCGTGCTCAAAGCCATCCAGTGTGTGGAAGCCGCTTCCCACGGTGTGGCCGTGCACCCCCGCTCCGGCGACAATTCCTACCCGGTGTTCAACTTCGTGCGCTGCACCCAGTGCAAGCGCTGCACCGAAGAATGCCCCTTCGGCGCCCTGGACGACGACGAAAAAGGTACGCCCAAACCCAACCCGGCCCGCTGCCGTCGTTGCGGTACCTGCTTCGGCGCCTGCCCCGAGCGCGTGATCTCCTTTGCCAACTACAACATCGACCAGATCGGTTCCATGATCCGCGAAGTTGTGGTGCCCAAGGACTTCAAGAAGGAAGGCCCCCGCATCCTCATCCTGGCCTGCGAAAACGACGCCTACCCCGCCCTGGACATGGCCGGTATGCGCCGCAAGGCCTGGAGCCCGTACTGCCGCATCATCCCCGTGCGCTGCCTTGGCTCCGTCAACGCCATCTGGGTGTCTGACGCCATGAGCAAGGGCTTCGACGGCGTGCTGCTGCTGGGCTGCAAATATGGCGAAGACTACCAGTGCCACTTCATCAAGGGTTCCGAGATCTGCAACCGCCGCAAGGAAAACATCGCCGAGACCCTGAACCGTCTGGGCGTGCAGCCCGAGCGCGTTGACCAGCTCGAAGTGGCCATCGACGAATATGACAAGGTGCCGGACATGATCGACGAATTCGTCGCTCGCATCGTGGAACTCGGCCCCAACCCGTTCAAGGGCATGTAGGAGGAAGGCTGCAATGGCACAGAATATTCTCAAGCCGGATTCCACCTTTACGCGGGAGCTGATGGAAGCGGGCGGCGAAAGCCTGAAAAAATGCTATCAGTGCGCCACCTGCTCCGTGGCCTGCCCCATGGCTCCGGAAAACGCTCCCTACCCCCGCAAGGAAATGGTGTGGGCGTCCTGGGGCCTCAAGGAAAAGCTGGCCACCGACGTGGACCTGTGGCTCTGCCACAACTGCGGCAACTGCGCGGACCTCTGCCCCCGCGGCGCCCGTCCCGCCGACGTCATGGGCGCCGCCCGCAACATGGTCTACCGCGATCTGACCGAGCCCACCATCGTGGGCAAGTGGATGAGCAAGCCCTCCGGCCTGCCCTTCCTCTTCGCCATCCCGGCCCTGCTGTGGCTCTTCATCTGGTGGATCCGCGCCGGCTTCAATGACGGCAACTGGTTCCCCCGCGCCGCCGACGGCCGCATCGTGTTCGGTCAGGTGTTCTATGGTGACTACACCATCGACCCCATCTTCATGATCACCTTCTTCGGGGCCTGCTTCATCCTCTACAAGGGCGTGCGCAAGCTCTGGGGCATGTTCAAGCCTGAAGGCCGCCTGACCGTGCTTGGCAAGACCAAGGCCTGGTACTGGCACCTGCTGGACGTGCTCATCGACGAAGTGGTCACCCACCGCAAGTTCGACGACTGCGAAGCTGGTCCCAAGACCGGTACCTATGTGCCCAACCGCAAGGCCGGCCACATGATCCTGGTCTACAGCTTCGTCATCCTGGCCTTCGTGACGGCTGTGGTGGCCCTGGGCCACTGGGGCGGCAAGATCATCCCGCTCATCAAGATCGAGACCCCCATGCCGCTGCTGTACCCTGTGAAGATCCTGGCCAACCTCGGCGCCATCATGCTGGTCTGCGGCCTGGCCATGCTCACCGCCCGCCGCCTGAAGCTGAACCCCAAGCATCAGGGTTCGAGCTGGTATGACTGGTACCTGCTGGGCATCATCTGGCTGGTGGCCGTGACGGGCATCCTGTCCCAGGTCTTCCGCCTGGCCGATGCCATCCACCCCGCCTTTGTGGTGTACTACCTGCATCTGGTCTTTGTGTGGATGCTCTTCGCCTACCTGCCGTGGTCCAAGCTCGGTCACTTCGTGTACCGTACCGCGGCCCTGCTGTTCGTCCGCATGTACGGGCGCGGCTACTAGGATGGTCTTCCGGGCCGTCGCCCCGTGACGGCGGCCCGCACAGGCTCACACTGCAAAACACCGTTCTCCGAGGAGGAGGCCGAAAATGTCTGATACCGCTCGCAAAATGTTCCCTGTGGAAACCGTCCTGGCCCTGGCCGTCGCCAAGAAGGGCGCGGACGTGAAAGATATCGCCGGTTACATCACCGGTCGCAGCATCGTCTGTGACGCCTGCGCCGCCGCCGTGGCTCCCTTCGCCGCTGCCTGGCTGGCCAAGCTGTCCCCCAAGTTCCTGGACATGAACTACAAAGACGGTGACAACTGGGGCGACTTCGTCAACCAGGGTGCCCGTCTGCTGGGCGACACCATCTCCCTGCCCCCCATGGACGACTGCCTGAAAAACGCCGTCGCCACCGTGCTCGACATGATGGACGACATGCACGGCACCATGGTCAGCCAGCGCGCCGAGATCGCCGACCTGCGCCAGCAGGTGGAGACCCTGGCCCCCTATCAGGGCAAGACCGAAGAACTGCAGAAGAAGTGCGACAAGCTGGAAGACACCATCAAGACCATGAAGACCGACATGGGCGGTCTGCGTCGCCAGGTGGCCGAGTTCCAGGGCAAGGTCGCCATCAACCATGACGAACTGATGCAGAGCATCAAGGACGCCATCAAGGACAACCTGAAGAACATCACCGTGGGCGTGGCCGCTGCCGGCGTGGCCGGTGAAGCCGCCGCCGAAGAACCCGCCCAGGAAGAAGGCGGCGTGCCGGACGATTTCGGTTTCGGTACCAGCGGCGCCAACTCCGACGGCTTCGGCTTCTAGTCCCAAGTCAAGGCATCGCCTTTCAAGGCGCGTCCGTTCCGGCGGGCGCGCCTTTTTTCATGGTCGCTGGCGCGGGGCAAAAGGGGCAGTGCCATATGGCAGCCCCTGCCCGGGATGAGGGGGAGCCGTAGCACGACAACCGCCGTCCAATGGCGGTTATTACTCGCTACGGGGAGGAGAAAACTCGCGTAGCGCGACAGCCAGCCGTCCGCGGGATGGCCGCTGCCCGGCCCCCGGGCCTGGTCGCCTCCGCGGCGGAGCGGCAGGGGTCGGGGCCTGCGCGGCCCCAGCCCCCTGCCCCCGTGCCCCGCGTCAGGTCCCCGGTTTCATCACGGCGCGCCGAAGGCGGCGGCACCACGCCTTCGGCGTACGCCGCCCAAGCGGCGCGCTCAATACATGGGGAAAACAGCCCAAGAGGTATAAGAGGCCGCACGGGCTGGAAAAGGCCATCCTCGGCTTCAGAAGCAGGGCGAATGGTCCAACAAATCCCCTTCAGCGCTTTGAGGAGGATGGGAAGGAGGACGCGAAAAACAAATTCCCTTCAGCGGTCATGGCCACGGGGATGGTGACGGCTGAGATCAGGGTCGAGAGGCTGACCATCAGGGCGCCGAATTCGGCATCGGTCTTGTAATAGGCGCCTCAGGATGGAGATCTGCATCATAGGGCAGGCCGGACTGGATGATGAACACCTTTTCCATGAGTTCGGGCAGCTCCACAAAGTGCAGCATGCCGGCCAGGATCGGGGCAGGCCACCATCTTTGCCCAGCAGGGCCAGCACCAGGTCACGCGACAGGCGCAGGTGGCGCAGATCCATCTTCCAGAGGCAGACACCGATGAAGATCGGGGCCAGCGGCGTGGTGAGGTTGCCCAGATAACGGGCGACATCCTGCAGGAAGCCCGGCAGGCGGAAATCCAGCAGGGTCAGGGCCCCGGCCAAGAAAGCCCAGCATGGCGGCGAAAAGACATGGCGCATTATCAATCCAGCACGCGTCGTGGCCAGCGCAACCCGTTGTCGGCGGCATGACGTTATAATGGTCGAAAAAATTGGTGTTGGCTTGAAAATACAGCCTTAGCAGGACGCGAGACGCGCGCTTTCTCGAACTGGGGCCAGGTTAGCCGGCAGGCCGATGAAGACCGTATTATGATTGGCGGCTGGTGCAGAATATGAATGCCGCCGCTCCACGTGCTATCCTGATGCCAGCAGGCGGACACGCAGCAGGTCAACAGGATGCTGAGCAGCAGGAACAACGAGCCGTAGAGCAGATGGACCCGGATAAATAACCGAAAGAATGGATGATGGTATATGGGGCCAGCAGGGCTACGCGGAGGTGACCAGCCGGGGCAGCGAATCCTGGGTGTAATGGCAGCCCAGCGGGCGGCAAACCGAAGATCCCTGAAGGGCGTGCACCAGAAAAAGCCATGGCGCTGTACGGCGGAAGAAGGAATGCTGTCCAGTCTGCCAGCAATGCGGGATCTCGGCAACGGGCGTCTCTCCGGCGTACCGGGCATCACGGCTGGCGGCCCCGAGGGCCGGGGATGCCCGACAAACGCCCCGGGGCACGGACGCAACGAGCTGCCTGCCGGCCGCCTGAGCGCCGCCGAGAAAGCGTCGTTTCTTCAATAGCGCTTTTCGCTTGTCGAACGAACTTTCTACATCTCTGGCATAACAACTTTTAGCTTTTGGATGAGCATTCCTTCTGCGGCGCGGCTTTGCGGCGGCAAACCAGTTCGGCGTCGATCTAACAGGTCAACTTGCCGGTTGAAGAGGTGTCTGGGATGCGGTCAGCAAATCGCCAGACGATGGGACTTCAGACGGATGTTGGCCGATGGCCACCGTTGAACACCGCCGGAGAAAGCGACTGATCGGTGAACATAATTACAGGAAAGCATCCTGTGAACTGCTGACGTGATGCAAAAACAGTGAACTCTTGCCCAAATATGTTTTTTGCCCAACGATAAAAAACCTGTTTTCTATATTTTCTGGTTGTATGCTTCA
>VOFC01005586.1_pt1 | contig 11418 bp, 26 predicted proteins | sample 5384161 | NCBI WGS metagenome assembly VOFC01 (sample SAMN12384722, study PRJNA508395) | human gut metagenome | isolation source: healthy gut B | host: Homo sapiens | reverse complement strand
ATATTATAAAAATTAATATATGTTTACCTGCTAATAATGCCATTTATTTTAACACTCCCTTTTAAATATTTTAAGTAAATTTTTTTATGCATAATTAATTTATAAGATAAATTTGAAATAAATGCAATTATTTCCAAAAACTACTTGAAAAAGTTTGAAAAAAAATATAATAATATTCATTACAAAAAAATATATATTATATCATTAAACATTTTTTAGAAGGTGAATTGATGGAAGAAAGGTTTAAAGTTGCAAAAAAAAAGCTGGAATATATGGAATAATTGAGAAATGTGTTTTTATTAGCGATAAAAGCAATAATAGGATTTACAAGTAAAAAGTCATAGCAGCTTGTTTTTTACCTTCAGCAATAGTAATAGCAGATTGCCTTTGAGCTTCTGACTCTAATATTAAAGCTCTTTTATTTCTTTCTGCATTCATTTCTTTTTTCCATTGCATCTCTAATATCTGCAGGAGGTGTAATATCTTTTATTTCAACTCTGTCAATTTTACATCCCCATCTATCAGTAGCTTCGTCAAGAACAACTCTTAACTTATTATTGATTCCATCTCTTGAACTGAATGTTTCATCCAAATCCATTTTACCAATAATATCACGAATAGTTGTAATTGCTAAATATTCAATACCTTTCTTTAAACTTTGAATTTCATAAACTGCTTTTTGCAGGATCTGTTATTTGATAGAAAACAACAGTATCTATTGTAATTGTAACATTATCTTTAGTAATAACACCTTGAGGTGGTACATCCATAGTTTGTTGTTTTAAACTTACAACACTTCTTACATGGTCAAAAAATGGAATTATAATTGTAAGACCTGCATCTGCAACCTTATAAAATTTTCCTAATCTTTCGATAATGTACACTTCAGATTGTTTAACAACTTTAATTGATTTAGCTGCTATAATTAGTATAAGAACTAATAAGATTAATAAAAATACCATAATAAATCCTCCTAATATTTTTAATATATTTTAATACTTTAAATAAGTAATACTAATAACAAATTAATTTTTTTTTGAAATTGTAGAAACTTCAGAATTAGAATCTGTTAAATTATTAATAGTAGATAAAGATATTTTAACAGAAATAACAGCAATTGATTATGAAGGAAAAAAAAAAATAAGTTTTCTAATAAAGAGGCAGAATTTGCTTATAGAAAAAGTATGTTTTCAAATGAAAAATATATTATAGTAGAAGCAAAGTTAGAATTACAAAAAAGGAAAAAAAAGAAAAATAAAAGAAAAAATGGATACATATAAGCAATATAGAAAAGAAAAACAACCAATAGAATATTCTTCAGCTGGAAGCACATTTAAAAGAGGAGAAAATTTTATTACAGCAAAATTAATTGATGAATTAGGACTAAAGTTTTCAAGTTGTGGAGCACAAGTATCAGAAAAACACGCAGGTGTTATTATAAATAAAGAAAATGCAACAGCAGATGATGTTTTAAAATTAACAAAATTATTAAAGAGAAAGTATATGAAAAATACGGAAAGAAAAATAGAATTAGAAAAAGATAATAGGAGAATAGTACCCCATTAAGACATTTTATGTTTTTTGAATATGGGGAGGAGGTAAATAAAATGAATGGATTTAATGCAATGGTTTAAATCAAGTAATAAAATGAAAAGATGGATTTTTCTAATTTTAATAGGAATTATCTTAGCATGCTATGGATTAGCAGAAAGTGTTAGTTTTGAAAGAAATGTCTTTTGAAGAATTAGCTAAAATAATAGTTACTTTTATATGCGGTTTTTTATTTCATTGTTTTAGGACTTAATATTTTTCAACAAAAGAACGCTAGAAATACTAATAGAATCAACTGATGATAGAATGAAAGACAGAAGCAATGTAAATATAAAGTCACTAATATTTAATAAAAAGTATATCATCAAGGACCAAACATAGTTGTTATTGGTGGTGGAAGTGGACTAAATACAGTACTTTCTGGATTAAAGAAATTATACAGATAATTTAACAGCAATTGTAACAATATCAGATTATGGAGAAGAACAAACTGAATCAAGAAAAAATTAAATAATTTACCAATTGATGATATAAAGGATAGTATGATTGCATTAGCTACGCAGGACGGACAAATGGAAAAAATAATGAATTACGAAATTTACTGAAGGAAAATTAAGAAACTTATCTTTTGCAGATATTTATTTTGCAGCAATGAAAAATGTAAATAAAGATTTTGCAGATTCAATTGTAAAAAGTAATGAAGTTTTAAATATTGTTGGAAAAGGTAATACCAGTAACATTAGATGAAATGAACATTACAGCAGAGCTTGGAAATGGATATGTAGTAACAGAAAAATCTAAAATACCAGAAATGGTATATGAAAAAGTAACAAAAATTAATCGTATATATTTAAACCCAACAAATTGTAGACCAGCACCAGGTGTATTAGAGGCAATACAAAATGCAGACTGCATAGTTATTGGACCAGGAAGCTTATATACAAATGTAATTCCAAATTTATTAGTAAATGGAGTTGCAAAAGCAATTGAAGAAAATACAGGATTAAAAGTGTATATTAAGCAATATAATGACAGAACCAGGACAAACAGATAATTATAGTGTTTCAGATCACTTAAATGCAATTATTGATCATTGTGGAAAAGGCATTGTAGATTACTGTATTTATGATACAGGAGAAATTATTCCTGAATTTATCAAAAAAATACAATTTAGAAGGACAAGACATAGTTGTTCCAAGATGTCGACAAGATAAAAGGAATTACATTTTACAAAGAGATTTATCAATGATTCAAAATGGATGTATAAGACATGACCCAGACTTAGTTGCAACTTCAATAATACAATTAATTTGTGATGATTTAAAATATCAAGATAAACAAAATGATCCTCAATATTTAATGCTAAATAACAAATTAAAAGAAGAAAAAAGAATGATAAAAATCAAGAAACAAATGGAAAGAAAAAAAGAAACAAAAAACATCCTAAAGAAAACAAAAAAAACAAATAAACAAAAATTTAGTAATAAATATAGTGATAGAATAGCATCAATTAGAGAAGCAGAAGATTTTTAATTTTTCAAAATTAGATGAAAGCATAAAATAAATGAAAAAAAAATATGATTTATATACTAATATATGTAAAGAATATATTTCAAAAGGATATGAATATCAAGAAGAATTCAGAAAAGAATATGTGCCAATTTTTAAGTATAAAATAGATACAACAGAAATCACAAAAAAATATGTATGGAGTATGGTAAAAATACAGTTGGAGTTTATTATAAAATAAAAAAATGGAAAAATAAAGCAAAATTAACTTTAGCACCAATTATAAATTTTAGAGATTTTCATACTATAATACAGATCATGAATTTAATTTGTCAAAAAAAATTAATAAAAAAAAAGTAAAAAAATTGTAGATTCAAAAATCAAACACCAATTTATATGAATCTATCAGAAGGAAAATATATATTAAACATGAAAATGATAGAAGAAGATTTTTAAAAAAAAATATGTTTTATATAGAAGAAGAAAAAAAGAGGATTTTATCCAGAAGAAAATCATGCGATGTTCCAGGAAGAAAATATGGATTGGTTCCAAATGGATATTCAGAAGTAGATAATAGTCCTTTATATAATAGTGCAGACAGTTCGCTTTTATTGTTTGAACAAGTTCAAAAATATTTAGAATATACAAATGACTATGAATTTATAAAAGAAAGCATTTATCCGAAATTAAAAAAGATTATAGAAAATTATTCAAAAGGAATTGATTTAGATAACAATAATATTTATTTAGATGAAGATGGTTTAATTTCTTCAGGAACTGAAACTACTCAAAATACATGGATGGATGCAAAATTTGAAAATTATGCAGCAACTCCTAGAAATGGAAAAGCAGTTGAAATAAATAGCTTATGGTATAATGCTTTAAAAATAATGATAACACTAACCAAAAAGTTTGGGTCTGTTGGAAAGATTGTACAATGTAGAAAATACGAAGAACTTGCAGAGAAGTGCAGGAAAAGTTTTAACGAGAAGTTCTATAATGGAAGAAGAAAATGTTTATATGATGTTTTAGGAGATAGTAAAATAAGACCTAATCAATTATTTAGTTTAAGTCTTACCTACCCTATAATAGATCCTAATTCAGAAATGGCATATAACATAATAAATACAGTAGAGAAAAAATTATTAAATAATTATGGCTTAAAAACTCTTGCAAAAGGTGAGGAAAACTACGTTGATATTTACGAAGGAGATGCTTTTAGAAGAGACATGAGTTACCATCAGGGAATAACTTGGACATGGCTTTTAGGGCTATATTACAATAGTTTGAGAAACCAAAAGGCATTCGAAAAAAATAAAAAGAAAAGAGAAGAACTAACAAATAAAATAAATGATTTTAAAGAAAAGGTAGAAAAGACATTCACGAAAGATATGAATCAAAGAGGATGTATAGGTTCAATTTCTGAGATTTATGATTCAAAAACACCATACTTACCAAAAGGAACTTTTGCTCAAGCTTGGAGTGTAGCAGAAGTATTTAGAATAATTTATGGATAATAAGCTAAATAAAATAAGGATGTGATATTAATGCTAAAAATTGAAGAACTTGAGGAAGAATTAAAAAAAGATGAGATTAATAGTTTATACCTTTTTTATGGAGAAGAAAAGTTTTTACTTGAAAATTCTTTAAAGAAAATAAAAAAATCATTTGGAGAATTAATAAACGGTATAAATTATATAACAATCGACGAAAATAATGTTGAAAATATTATATCAGATTTGGAAACACCTGCATTTGGTTTTGAAAAAAAATTAATAATTGCTAAAAACACAAAATTATTTTCAAAAGATAACAAAAAGGGAAAAAGTGAAAATTTAGCATTAAAAGAAAAGATAAATAAATATATAGAACAAAATATAGAAATGTTAAGAAAATGTGTAGTTCTTATTTTTGTAGAAGAAACAGTTGAAAAATGTAGTCTTTTACAAACAATAGAAAAGGAAGGGGTAGTTTGTAATTTCGAGTATCAAAAAGCTAGTCAAATTCAAAAAAGATTAAAAGCAATTTTTGATGCATATGGTGTAAAAATTGAAAACAATATGATTATCTATTTAATAGAATGTTGTGGGACAAATATGCAAGAACTTATAAATGAGTCAAGAAAATTAATAGAATATGCAGGAAAAGGTGGAATAGTAGATAAACAAACTATTGACAAATTGTGTATAAAAAAAGTTGAAAGTGTAATATTTGATTTAACAGATAGCTTAGGAAAAAAAAGATACAAGAGAAGCTATAGATGTTCTAAGAAATCTTATTTGAATATGTTTAGGAATTGTTGCACAACAATGGAAAGAGATTGCTATAGAGATGATTAATAATGAAAATTCAGTTGTTTTAGATGTTAAAAGGAAAAAATAGCAAAACTCGGTAGTGAGAGAAAGAATAAAAAATTTCTGAGTCTAATATACCAGATAATCTAAAAAACATGTTGCAATAGAAGACGAACGTTTTTATACACATAATGGAGTTGATATAAAAAGAACGGGTGGAGCGATTCTATCATATATTACTCATTTTGGAAAATCTTCTTTTGGAGGTAGTACAATAACTCAACAATTAGTGAAAACTTAACAGGAGATACATCGGATAGTATTACAAGAAAAGTAAAAAGAGTGGTGGAAGTCATGGCAACTAGAAACAAGTTTATCAAAAGATGAAATATTAGGAGCATATCTAAATATTATATATATGTTGGACCTAATATGTATGGAGTAGAAACAGGAAGTCAGTATTTTTTAGCAAACATGTGCAGAATTATCACTAAAGAATGTGCGTTTTTGGCTGGAATGGATAATGCACCAAATACATATAATCCTTTTGGAGAAAAAAGACAAGAGAAAATTAAAAAAGGACAAAAAGCAGTTCTTACTAAAATGTTGGAATTAAATTACATTGATGAAAATGCATATAATGATGCAATAAGGACAAAGGCGATTGAAATTAAGAAAACAAAGATAGAAGCCGAAAAGTTGTATATTCTTATCATACAGATGCATTAATTTCAGAATAACGAAAAGTTTTGAAAAAATATAAAATATTTCTGAAGTATTTGCGACAAATTATATTAATATGGCAGGATTGGACTATATAGTACAATAAGATTCTTGATATACAAAATAAAGTTTATATCAGAGCTCAGAAAAATCTAAATATGTTATTAACCGTAAAAAACAGGCTTCCTTCGTCAGCAGTTAAGTGAGCATACGACCGGCAAAACTGTTAAGGCTGGATGGCATTACCAAAAGGATAGAAAAACTATCAGAAATATCAAATAACTTATGGTGGTCATGGAACACAGAATTTTTAAGACTATTTAAAACAATAGACAGAGATTTATGGGAAAACTGTCAAAAAAATCCAGTAAAATTTTTGAAGCTAGTATCACAAGAAAAATTAGAAGAAGCTGAAAAAAATCAAGAATTTTTAAAAGAATATGATAAATTAGCAAAACAATTTGAAGACTATATGAATAGCAAAAATACATGGTTTGCTAATAAATATCCAGAAAATAAGAAAGATTTAATTGCGTATTTTTCAGCAGAATATGGATTGGATGAAACAATTCCAATATATTCAGGAGGATTAGGAATTCTATCAGGTGACCATTTAAAATCTGCAAGTGATTTAGGTATTCCATTAGTAGCAGTAGGACTATTATATAAAAATGGGTATTTCCATCAAAAAATTAATGGTTATGGAGAACAAGAAAAAATGAATATGTAGATTTGGAAATAAGTGATTTACCAATTCAACCAGTAAAAGATGAAAATGGTGTAGATATAATGATTTATGTAAAAATCCAAAATGAAAATGTATATTTGAAAGTATGGAAAATACAAGTTGGAAGAATAACATTATATCTTTTAGATTCAGATGTAGAAGTAAATAAACCAGAATATAGAGATATAACTTTAAAATTATATGGTGGAGACCAAGAAATGAGAATAAGACAAGAAATTGTCTTAGGAATGGGTGGAACAAATTTATTAACAAGAGTATTAAAACTAAATCCAACTATTTATCATATGAACGAAGGACACTCAGCATTTTTAATTTTAGAATTGATTAAAAATATAATAAAAAGAAAAACAAGTATCATTTGCAGTAGCAAAAGATATTGCAAGTTCTAAAACAGTGTTTACAACGCATACACCAGTGCCAGCAGGAAATGACATATTCCCAGTTGAATTAGTTGAAAAATACTTTAAAAGATTTTTGGGGAAGAATTGGACTTGATAGAGAAGAATTCTTAAAATTAGGAATGAAACCATGTCAAGAATTAGAACCAGGATTTAATATGGGAATATTAGCACTTAAAGTAGCTGGAAAGAAAAAACGGAGTAAGTAAATTACATGGTGCTGTTTCAAGAGAACTATTTGGTGATGTATGGCCAGAAATTGCAGCAAATGAATCTCCAATTACATATGTAACAAATGGAATTCATACATGTTCATGGCTTGCACCAAAATTAAAAGAACTATATAACAAATATTTGATGCCATATTGGCAAGATCATATTCAAGAAGATAAAACATGGACAAAAATAAATGACATACCAGATGAAGAATTATGGAAAATACATCAAGAAAGAAAGATAAGATTATTAGATTTAGTAAAAGAAAGCACAACAAATAGATTAAAAAGATCAGGATATAGTTATGAGGAAATAAATGAAATAGTATCTAAGTTAAATCCAAATGCTTTAACAATAGGATTTGCAAGAAGATTTGCAACATATAAAAAAGAGCAACATTAATATTTAAAGACTTAGAAAGAATTACACAAATATTAAATGATTCAAATAAACCAGTGCAATTAATATTTGCAGGAAAAGCACATCCAGCAGATAAAGAAGGACAAGATTTAATAAAGAGAATTCATGAAATTTCTATGATGCCACAATTTAAAGGAAAAGATATTTGTATTAGAGAATTACAATATAGCAATGTCTCGTTATTTAGTTAGTGGTGTAGATGTATGGCTTAATAATCCAAGAAGACCAATGGAAGCAAGCCAATTTTTATGTGGGCAAAAGATGAAAATGAAAATTTAATTCTAGAAAGAGTTCAATTAGATTTCACGAACTCATTAACCAAGGAGAATATAGATTTAGTAGAAAAAACAACAAAAAAGAATATCAGTAGAAATTGCAGAGACAAAGACTGCAACAGATTCAACTAACCCAATTAGGGAAGAAGAGGTTGATGGAATAAAAAGAAACAGCAAAAAGTAGGATATGTAAAGATCACAGATAGCAAAGATGCTACATATTATTATCAAAGAGATTAAAACAAAAGATTCAACAGAAATTGCAAAATTAATGGAAATGTCTGAAAAAAATTAATAAAGAATATGATGACATGGATATGTATGAAAAATTGCAAATAAATAAAAGATTTCTATAATTTATATTCAAAATTAGCAGATGAAATTGAATGGCAAAAGTTATAAATATGGAAATTAAACAACCAGAAGCATCAGTTGCAGGAGATAAATATATAGTATTTTTGAAGAAAGTAGGAGACAATCAAGAAACAACAGTTGATGTACAATTCTTAACAGCTTTTGATGATTATCAACCAAACATAATAAAGAACAAAAATAACACAAGAGACCACAAAATTACCAATAACATATGATAGTATTGCATTAATCGTAATATTAGCAGTTGTAGTAGTAGCATTAGTAGTAGTATTTATTAGAATGAAAAAATTAAACAAACATGAAGAAAAATAGTCTAAAAATAAAAAATTTATAGAGCAATATTTTGTATGTTATTAATAGTTGCAGTTGTGGTAATTGGCATGATAAGTTATAAATATGTTTGTGAAAATATGAACGAAAAAGAAAGCCAAGATGCAGTAACAGCTTTTTAGTAACATAGATTTTTCAAAAAAATGTAGAAGAATCAAAAAACAATTAGAATATAAAGGGTATAAAGTAATTGGGATAGTAAAATTCCTAAAATAAATATTGAATATCCTATATTAGATATTGGAGATATTGATCCTGAAAGTGCAAAGGCACCGATGAAAATCTCTATAATAAAATACTGGGGTGAAGGCGTAAACGATTATGGAAATTTATCAATAGCGGGTCACAACAACAAAAAAAAGTGGTACAATGTTTGGAAAAACGAAAAATTTAAAAAATGGAGATATTGTAGAGTTAACAGATTTAACAGGTCAAACAATTAAATATTCTATTTATGATATTTTTCGCAACAGACCCAAGAGATGTAAGCATTTTGTTACCCAAAGATAAAAAAAAGATAAGAGAAGTAACGTTAATTACATGTACAAATGGAAATAAACAAAGACTAATACTAAAAAGCAAGAGAAATATAGTAATAATTTTTAGGGGAGTAAAATGGCAGATAGAGAAAATGCCTTAGGCAAAAAGACTATTATTGCGATAATAGCTGTAATAGTGCTATTGTTTATTGCTGGTATATCAGTTGGAATATTTTTAGCTGATAAGGGTAGTTCAGAAGCGGTTGATGGTAATCAAGTTGCAGATGTAAATCAAAATACTGATGCAAACAATACTAATACAGAAAATCAAAAAAAATGATGACAACAACGTTAATAGTGAAAATAAACAAAATGAAAATATCCAAGCAGAAAACAATAATAATCAAACTGGAGAAAATTCTACCCAGATAATACAAATATAGCAACAAAACCAGATACAGGTGTACAAAACAATGTAACAACACCTAATAATAATGATGGAACTGTTGCTAATAATGGAACAACAAATAATAATGTAACAGCAAATAATGGAGAAACAGATAATAATGTAACAAACAATACAGAAATAACAACAGGAACTAATGTAAATGAAGTTGGAGAAACAACAGTAACAAGAGTTGAAGAAGAAGAAAAAGCTTGTATCAAAAGACTTTTGGGACTGGTGGACACCAGCAAGTGTATTAGCTACAGCTGCTTCTGCAGTTTCAGATACAATAGTACCAACAACACCTGATTTTACAGTTGAAAAATTTGCAACAACAAAGTCAGGAGAAAATGTGGTATATGCAGGTGAAAACATTACATATACAATTAAAGTTACAAACAATGGAGAAAAAGACTTAAATAATATAGAAATTACAGATAAAATTCCAGAAAATACAACTTTTGTATCTTTTGATGATGCATTTAACATAATAAAAGGAAAAACAGTTATAGGAGAAAATGATGAAGTAGTAGGTGTAAAAAATGGATAGTATCTATACCAGGACATAAAGAAAAATGAAGATGCAAATTCAGTATTTGTTAGATTTACTGTAAATGTAAATAAAATGATGTTAGTTGAAATGGATGATGGAGAAATTGCCGAGGTTCCAACAACAGGAACTATTGCAAATACAGCTATAGCAAATGGTCAAGAAAGTAATGAAGAAAAAACAGCTATTATAACAAGTAATAAAACTAGCGAAATAACAAGAGATGGTAATAAAGTTGAAGTTGCTAAAATTGGAGATGAAATTACATATACAATTAAAGTAACAAAGAAAGATGAAAATGACCAAGATGGATATAGACCAGAAGAGATATACGTAAATTTATTAACAGATGGAAAAGTAAAACAACAGTAGAAGTAAAAAAGCAGATGAACAAGGAAATTGGTCATATGTATTTGAAAAACTTACCAAAATTCGAAAATGGAAAAGAGATAGTATATACAGTAACAGAAAATGACGTAGAAAGATATACAACAGAAATAACAGGAAGTGTAGCAGAAGGATTTGTAATAACAAATAGACATACACCAGAATTAGTAAATGAAACAGGAAGAATAGAAGTAAGCAAGGATTGGAAAGATGAAAATGACCAAGATGGATATAGACCAGAAGAGATATACGTAAATTTATTAACAGATGGAAAAGTAAAAACAACAGTAGAAGTAAAAAGCAGATGAACAAGGAAATTGGTCATATGTATTTGAGAACTTACCAAAATTCGAAAATGGAAAAAGAAATAGTATATACAGTAACAGAAAATGACGTAAAAAATATACAACAGAAATAACAGGAAGTGTAGCAGAAGGATTTGTAATAACAAATAGACATACACCAGAATTAGTAAATGAAACAGGAAGAATAGAAGTAAGCAAAGATTGGAAAGATGAAAAACCAAGATGGATGGATAGACCAGAAGAGATATACGTAAATTTATTAACAGATGGAAAAGTAAAAAACAACAGTAGAAGTAAAAGCAGATGAACAAGGAAATTGGTCATATGTATTTGAGAACTTACCAAAAATTCGAAAATGGAAAAGAAATAGTATATACAGTAACAGAAAATGACGTAGAAAAATATACAACAGA
>VOFC01005029.1_pt1 | contig 11419 bp, 22 predicted proteins | sample 5384161 | NCBI WGS metagenome assembly VOFC01 (sample SAMN12384722, study PRJNA508395) | human gut metagenome | isolation source: healthy gut B | host: Homo sapiens | reverse complement strand
AAAGATGTGATTGTAATAAGGCACAAGAGTATTGGAAAAGAAGAGATGAGCAAGAATATGAAATTCAGAAAAGAAAATATTTTAGGAATGTTATAAACAATCTATACAAACAGAACTATAATGAAAGAAAATTTCAGAATTTGAACTTTGAAAATTTTAATATTAATTCTGGCAATGAAATAGCAGTAAAAGTTGCTAAAGATTATACAAGCAAATGTATAACAAAAATACAAACTAAAGGTCTGATAATAACGGGCGAGTCAGGACTTGGAAAAACACATTTAGCAGCATCGATTGCTAACAAATTAATTGAAAATGATAAGATTGTATTAATGGGAAGATTAACGACTTTACTAGACATGATTAAGGAAACTTTTAGAGATAATACAAAGTCAGAAAATGAATTAATAGAGCTATATTCAAATGTAGATATGATAATAATTGATGATCTTGGCACAGAAAAAAAATAAGTCAGTGTGCATTAGAAAAATTATATACAATAATTCAAAATAGAAATGAAAATGGATTATCAATAATAATTACAACTAGGTTTGATAAACAAGGATTAATAGAAAGATTTAGTCAAAGTCAAGATGAACAATTAGTAGATGCAATAATATCAAAATTGTATCAAATGAATAACACTAAAAAATATAAAAGAAAAAGCTAGCACAAGCGACCAAACTAAATGCTAACTTAAATGATTGTAACTATATTTTAATACAAAAAATTGAAAAAAGTAAATAGAAAAAAGAAAGGAATTGATAATATGAAAGTTTATAAAAAATATAAAGAAATAGAAACAAAAGATATAAAAGGAGTTAAAGCTAACGCAATATGTAGCAGAAATTTAGAAAAAGTTTGTAGATATATGGAGGTAATAAAAAAGGAAGGAATTAAGAAACCATTTGAAGTTATTCAAAAAGAAAATGGGTATTATGTTCTAGATGGTGGAATAAGATTATTAGCAGTAAAAGCACTAGGATATGACAAAGTTCCATGTTTAATAAGAGATACAAAACAAAAAAATTTTATTAAGAAAATTAAATAAAATATTTCAATTAGAAGACGAAAATTATGAAATAAAAAGTGACATAAATGATGAGGAATGTTTGAAATCTTGTAGAAAAATTATTATAAATTAAATATTTTATAATTAAAAATAATACGAAAAGTACTTGATTTTGATTTGAAAAGTCCAAGTATTTTTCAAAGTATAGAGTGTATTTGATAGAAAAAAGTAATAATTTTAGTACTAAAAAAGAGTATATTGTTGTCCTAACAAGCAATGAATTTCATCAGTCGAAATTCAAATATGGGGAAAATTCCCAAATCCTCTTTTTAAGAGAGGAGGAATAAGAATGGCGACTACAAGTTTGTGGAAAGTAGACAAAAGATTAGATCATGTAATTGATTATGCAACAGATAAAGAGAAAATTAAAAATAAGAAAGTAGAAGAAAGTGATTATATAATTATGCAAGCATTAAACTATGCAACTAACCCAGATAAAACAGAAACACAATTCTTTGTATCAGGGATAAATTGTGAGCCAAAGACAGCTTTAAAACAAATGATAAAAACTAAAAAAGAAATTTAACAAATATAAATACAGTAAAAGAAATAAGATAATGGCTTTTCATGGCTATCAATCTTTTGAAAAAGGAGAAGTTACTCCAGAAGTAGCACATGAAATTGGAGTAAAACTTGCTGAAGAAATGTGGGGAGATAGATTTGAAGTTGTAGTATCTACTCACTTAAATACAAAACATATTCATAATCTAGGAGGAAAAATGAGAGAATTAGTTAGATATGAAAAATATTCAAGAAAAGATATACATGATGTTTTTTCGCCAGATACAAATTTTACACCACAAACAGGATCTTGGGGACTACATGGAATAATAAGAGTTCCAGGAACACAACATGATTATATATTTCTAGTAACATATGGAAAGAAACAATCTGGTCATGAATTTGATGAAAATATAGATGAGAACGGAATTTTAACATGGCAATCACAACCTTCTCAAACTTTAAATGAATCAAGAATAATTGACTTTATAAATCATGATTATTTAAAAAAATAATATATACCTATTTTTAAGAACATCTGATAAAGAAGATTATACATATATGGGGCTATTAGCATATGTAGATCATGATAACCAAAGAGAAAAACCGGTTTATTTCTTCAGTGGCAGATTTTAGACTGAACGAAGACAATTCAAATAGATTAATAAATGACAAAAAATAAATACATATGATATTGAAAAGCTTGACACTAAAAAAATTTACATTGAATTAAATGAAGAAGAAACAGAGTATTCATATGAATACGAAAGTAGAAAAAGGAAAAAAAATACAAATGAATTTTATAGCAATAAGAATATCAATTTTGAGGAGAAATAAAAAGAATACAGAATTAGGAAAACAGGTGAAGACGTCGTTGTAGAATATGAAAAAACTAGACTTATAATGGAAGGAAGAGAAGATCTAGCAGATAAAGTTTTTTGCAACAAGAGAAATTGCAGGAAATGCTGAAAGATTTGATGTGCTTTCATATGATAAAGATGGAAATGAAAAATATATAGAAGTAAAAACAACTAAAGGAGGATTAAATAATATATTTCATATATCAGAAAACGAAGTTGAATTTTCTGAACAATATAAAGTTAAATATTATTTATATAGAGTTTATAATTTTAATACAAAACGATGTCTGCAGATCTAAAGATTATAAAAGGAGCTATAAATAGAGAAAAACTACAAGCAACAAATTATACTTGTAGGATAGGAGGAAAATAATGAAAATATATAACAAACTTGTTAGAGATAAAATAACAGATATTATCGAAATAGATGGAAGAATAGCCAAATACAGAATATTAGATGACAATGAATATAGACAAGAATTAAATAAAAAGTTACAAGAAGAAGTAAAAAGAATATTTAGAAGATAACAATGTTGAAGAATTAGCAGATATAGTTGAAGTTATTTATGGAATATTAAATTCTATGGATGTTTCAATCAAAGAATTTGAAAAATAAGAATAAATAAACAAGAAAAAAAGAGGAGCGTTTGAGAAAAAGATTTATTTAGAGGAGGCAGAATAATGGATAAGTTAATACAAGAAATAAAACAATTCAATGAAGAAAGAGACTGGGATCAATTTCATTCTCCAGAAAAATCTTGCCAAGTCAATTGCGATTGAATCAGGTGAATTATTAGAGTGTTTTCAATGGAATAATAATTATGACAAAGATGAAGTATGTGAAGAATTAGCAGATGTATTTACATATTGTATTCAAAATGGCAATGAAATTAGGTGTAGATCCAGAAAAATAATATTGAAAAAATTAGATAAAACAAGAAAAAAATATCCAGTAGATAAAAGCCAAAGCGGAAGAACAAAATATAATAAGTTATAAAGGTGAATATTTATGAATGAAAAAAAAAAAATATATTAAGATTCCATTAATTAAAAAGTGTTGAAAGCATAAAAACGAATTGAAAATGGAGAATTGCATGATTTTGATGTGATTTATTATAATGATATAAATAATAGTTATAAACCTAAAAAATTTTATGCATATAAAATTAAAAATGATACTATGGAACCCAAAATATCTAAGAATGATATTATTATTTTTTGAAAAAGAAATTTTCTAATTTGGATATATGCGTTGTAAGAATAAAGAAATGAAGAAGCAATAGTTAGAAGAATTTCAAAATCTAATGGATATATATTATTAGAACCATTAAATAGAGAATATGATACTACATATAAAAGAGGAAAATTTAAATAAAACAATTAAAATAATAGGAAAAGTTATAACATTAGTTAGAAAAATAATTTAAATATAGGAGATAAAAATGATAGTATATGAAGCAACAAAACAATTGTTTGTAGAAGATGTTGTACAAGATAGAATAGAAGAAAATATAGATAGAAAATTTTATGAAAAATGGGGTATCATACTTCCCAAAATGAAAAAAATGCATGGAAAATTCTATGCAATATATGATGAAAGTTTTAATTGATAATAATATACCAAGAAATGTTGGAATAGCAATAGAATTTAAAATACCAAACACATCTAAAAAGGGTAGATTTTATTATTACAGGCAAAGATGGACAATCTAAAAATACAGCCATTATAGTTGAATTAAAACAATGGACAGAAGCTGATATTGTAAACGGAAAAGACGGAATAGTACAAACATATACAGGACATGCCTTAAGAGAAGTAGCGCATCCGTCATATCAAGCATGGTCATATGCAACAACAATAGAAGATTATAATGAAACTGTACAAGATAGACAAATTGATTTACATCCATGTGCATATCTACATAATTATCTAACTGTAACACCACCAACATTATTATCAGATAATTATAAATATTATTTAGAAAAAAGCACCTGCTTTTATAAAAAGGCGATGTAGAAAAATTAAGAGATTTTATAAATAAATATATTAAATATGGTGATGACAAAGAAACACTATATATGATTGAAAATGGAAAAATCAGACCATCTAAATCATTACAAGATGCTTTATCAAGTATGTTACAAGGCAATGAAGAATTTATTATGATTGATGATCAAAAACTTGTATATGAAACAGCATTAGAAATGGCTAGAAAATCATATAGAGACGGAAATAAAAGAGTACTAATTGTTAAAGGTGGACCTGGTACTGGAAAATCAGTATTAGCTATTAATTTATTAGTAAAATTAACAAATGAAAATATGGTTTGCTCATATGTAACAAAGAATGCAGCACCAAGAAAATGTATATGCAACAAAAATTAAGTGGCGATTTTAGAAAAACAAGAATAAATAATTTATTTAAAGGCTCAGGTTCATTTGTTGAATCTGCTGAGAATGAGTTTGATGTATTAATTGTTGATGAAGCTCATAGGTTAAATGCAAAGTCTGGAATGTTTCAAAATTTAGGAGAAAATCAAATAAAAGAAATTATTCATGCCTCAAAATTTTCAATATTTTTTATAGATGAATCACAAAAAGGTTACTTTAAAAGATATTGGAAGTGTTGAAGAAATACAAAAAATATATTGGACAAGCAAATGCAGAATCAGAAATAATGGAGTTGGAATCACAATTCAGATGTAATGGATCAGATGGATATATTGGGCTAGATGATGTCTTAGATATTAGAAAAACAGCTAACAGTGATGGATTTGATTTAGATTACGATATTAAGATTTGTGATACTCTAATGAAGTGAGAGATATAATTTTTGAAAAAAATAAAATAAATAATAAAGCTAGATTACTTGCAGGATATTGTTGGGACTGGATAAAGGATGGAAAAAAATAAATCAGATGTATATGATATAACAATTCCAGAACATAATTTTTGCAATGAGTTGGAATTTAGGTAATAGTCAAACATGGGCAATAGATTCTGAATCTGTCAATGAAATAGGATGTATACATACAGCACAAGGATTAGAATTTGATTATGTAGGAGTAATTATTGGTAATGATCTAAGATATGAAAATGGTAAGATAGTTACAGATGTTACAGAAAGAGCAAAGACAGATCAATCTATAAAAGGTATATATAAAATGGCAAGACAAGATTTTGAAAAGGCAGAAAAAATGGCAGATGAAATAATAAAAATACTTATAGAACTTTAATGACTAGAGGACAAAAAGGTTGCTATATTTATTGCACAGATAAAAATTTAGCTGAATATTTAAAAAACGATTAAACCAAAATGATGGAATTATTTATTCTATCGATGAGGATGAAAACTATAGTGATTTAATGGTTGCCGAAGATAGTGAAGAATATAGATATGAATAAAATTTTACAAAAGATGATTAGATAAAACTAATTATCTTTTGTGTTTTTGGAGGAAGTAGATGAAAAAAATTTAAGAATCCGTTTGCAATAAATGAAAGTAAAGAAATTATTTATATAAAAACAGGAGATATAAATAATAAAAGAAAAATATAAAAATTGTTATTGCCCAGAATGTGGTGAAAAAATTAATTCCAAAAATGGGAGAAAAAATAAATGGCATTTTTCACATTTGAGTAATAAACAATGCAATGGGGAATTTTGAAACAAGTCTTCATTTATATGCAAAAGAACTAATAAAAAAAAAAAATAATAAGATTTTATTACCAGATTTAAGATTATACGAATATTTAGAGTTTAATAAAATGGATTCATCATTTATTCAAGATATGCATAAATGGGAAAATGAAAATCAGGAAAGAATTACAAATCGAATATTTATAAAAGAAAACATATATTCATATACATGGAGCGAAAATGAAGTAAGAATTGATGACTTTATACCAGATTGTATTGTCGAGATAGGTGGAAAAAAACTAGCAATAGAAATATATGTTACACATGCAGTGGATAAAGAAAAAGAAAAGAAAGTAAAAAAATCTAATATAGATATGATTGAAATTGATTTAAGTTATCTTGTAGAGGATATGCAAGAAGAAGGATTTGACTTAGATCAATATATACTTTTTGATTCTGTAAGATGGTGGATTTATAAAACTAAAATAAAAGTGAAGAAGATAAGCTATATCAAAAATATATAATACAAAAAATTATATTTTAAGTGAAAAATATACAAAAAAGAATTGTTTGATAAAAGGTCTTTGGAAAATAGAAAAAGAGAATACGAGGAAAGAGTAAAAATAATTCAAGAGCGTCAAAAAGAAGAAAACGAAGATATGCTATAGAACATAAAGATGAATATAGAAAAAATAAAATTAATAAATTTTTAAATGTAATAGAGAATTATAGTAATATAAATACAAATAATATTATAAATATATGTAATATTCCAGTAAAAGGGGAATATGTATTTGATTGCTCAAGAGAAATATGGGAAAAGTCGATATATGACACTTTTATATTAAATAGAGAAGGAAAGAATATTCAATTAGCTAAAATAGTTTCTTGGGTTGAGAAATATTCTGGACTAAAATATTTTAAAGAATTTGATTATAGTAAAGATGAAATATGGGATTCAAAATATGATGCTGTAAGAAATTATTTAGTAGAATTAGAAAAACTAAAAATTATAGATCCTTTAGATTACAGCATTACAAAAATTTGGACAAATTAGAGTTGTAAATAGTAATAAAAATAATGCAAATTTAAAAGTTGCTAAAGAATATAAAGAAAATTTAGTATGTAAAAAATTGTGGTGAGATATTTGATACTAGGGACAAAATTAACAAATTTTATATTAATAATTTCGAAATAGACAAAGGATTGTTTTCAAAAAATGATAAATAATTACAGGATTCGACATTTTTTAACAGGCCTATATGATATATATTATGAAAAAAAGAAAGGAGAAATATGACGGCAGAAACTATTACAAATATAATTACATCAATTATAGTTTGTATTGCAACAGTTCTTTCTGTTGTAATTGCTGTAATTGCACTTATTCAAACAAAGAAGCAAATTGAGGTAAGTAATAAACAGAATTTATTTAAAGCTAGAATAAAGAGTTATTTATTGGTTAAAGCACTTATCAATTTGTATATAAATAATAGAGAAGAAATTGAAGGAGAAAAAGAAGATAATATATACTTTAATTGTGAATTTTATTTTATCAGATGATAAATAATTCATATTTGGAAAATATGGGAGTGTTATGCAATTTCCTTTTGCATAATCCAGAACAAAAAGAATTTTGAAATCATTAGAAGAATTGCGAAATAATGCAGAAAAAATGAGATTTTTATTTAAAGGAGAAATTGGCGTAGATACAAAAAAATTTATACTAGCATATGCACAATTTTTAATGTCTCTATATCAATATAAAATTTTAATTAATAGTATGGATGATTATGCAAAGACATATCCATATGTTGATATTAATAAAGCAGCAGAAGATATGAAAGAGAAAGATCATAGAAAAAATTTATTTGAAGCTTTTGAAGAAATAAGCGAAGCATATAAATTATTAGAAAAGTATGATATAGAAGAATTAGAGAAACAAATTGAATTAAGTAATCAATAAAATTATTGGGAAAAAGCAAAATAATAATGTAATTAAATGTACAAAGTTATTTTGCTTTTTTGATAATAAATGACAAGTTTCGACAAATTATTTAATTTTAAAAAGTTATAATAAAAAGGGGTGTATATGTTTAATAAAGATGATTTTGATAACATTAATTATATTGAATTTGATGACAGCTTTAATATTGATTTAGAGCAGAATTCTAAAATTATTTTTGGATATAATAATGGTATAGGAAAAAGCTCAATATATAAGTACTTGAAAAATAAGTATCAGGAATACGATTATTTAGACTATGAAGATACCAAAGAAAGTTTTTAAAAAAAAAAAAAAGAGGTTGTTATAGGAGCCAGGATACAAACTATAACAAGATTAAAAAATGAAATAGAACAACTAAAACAGAATAATGACATAGAAGGGATACTTAAAAAATATGACTATAATAGTCAACCAAAAGCAAAAGAGAGTAAGTAATGAATTAGCTAATATTCAAAAAATTAAAAGAAATAGAAGAAGTTACTTTAGAAAAAACAAAATTACAATATGCTAGTAATATATTGTATGAAGAAATAAAAAAAGATTTTTCGATAATTATAAAGCAATAAGAAATATCTAATCTTAAGGAAGAAATGGAAGCATTAAAATGTATATATGAATCAAGCATACGTTTTTAATTAATCCGATAGACGATCATGAAACAACGTGTCCAGCTTGCAATACAAAAGGAATACATAATTTAAAAAGACATATTTAATCAGAAAAGAAAATATATGAAGAAAGTAATAAAAGTTTATTTGGTAATTTTAAATTTCATAATGATATTGATAAAGAGAAACAGATAGAAAATTTAATTGAATTAGCAACAATTTTGATGGTAAAGAAATAGCTGAACTTATAATTTATGATGTAGATGACAAGAGAAGAAGTAATATAATAGAAAATCTAAAAAAATAGAAGAAAAATAAAAGAAATAGAAAAGTTACAAGAAAAATTACAGGAATACTATAATAATATAAAAAGAAGAAAAAGATATAAAATCTATTTTGAAAATAGATTTGATATAGAAGAATTAAGATTTGATGACAATGAAAACAAGATTATAGTTAAATTTACCATCAACAAATCCATTTCTATAATACTTTTCAGTAATATAAGTCAAATACCTCATAAAATCATCATAAAGAAGATCAAGTTGTTTCTCAACATAAGTTCTATTCTGCTTAGGAATATTCTTCAAAATATTCTCCCTAAAAAAATCAAATTTAAATTCATTTTCCCTATCTTGTTTATCTGCATAACACAAATAAGTTTCTTCTCTAAAATAAAACCATTCTTTTAAAATATCCTCTTCATTTACTTCTCTAAAATTAACCATATTCAATTCCTCCTATACATATATAATTTCATTCAAAACAATCTCTTCAGCTCTATTTTTAATATTATTCATAGCTTGAACCCATTCCATTTGATGATGTTCTTTTTAGTTGCTCATTAAAAATTACGAATTCAAATTCAAAGAAACAGAACAAATAAAAAATCACTATGCAATAATAGGAATGGCATATGTAACAGAAAATTATCCACTATACTATGACGCAATAAATGAAAAAGGACTAGGAATAGCAGGGCTAAACTTTGTAGGAAATGCACACTACAGATCAAAAGAAGAAGGAAAAGACAATATAACACAATACGAATTTATACCATGGATTTTAAGTCAATGCAACAACCGTAAAAGAAGCACGACAACTAATAGAAAAAATGAATTTTTTAAATGAACCATTTAATGAACAATTACCGCTAGCACAATTACATTGGATTATAGCAGACAAAGAAGAAGCCATAACAGTTGAAGCAATGAAAGATGGAATAAAAATATATGAAAACCCTGTAGGAATTTTAACTAATAACCCGCCATTTGATAAGCAAATGTTTGCATTAAATAACTATAACTTCCAGGAGACTTATCGTCTCAGTCAAGGTTTGTTAGAGCATCATTCGTGAAGATGAATTCGGTCTCAGGAGATACAGAAAACGTAAAACATGTGGATGACTTCCTTAAAATTATATCAGCACCATTTTGAAATAGTAAATCGGCTAATTTTTCCTGAGAAGAATTTTTTGCTTTGTCTGATATTCAATTCCCCAATGCATATTTACACAGATTAAATCTGGATTTTGTTCTTTTTAAGATTTTAGTTGACTAATAATAAAATCTTCATCAATTAAATTGATACAATAAGATTTATCATTAGGAACAGGGGAATACCATTTGTACCATGTAAAAGCTAGAAATGCAATCTTTATTCCATTTTACTTCTTTTATTAAAATTTGATTTTGTTTTTCAGCAGAATCATATGTTCCCATGTGTGATATTCCAGCTTGATCAAGATATTTTAATGTGCTAACAAGGCCTGTATAATTAGTATCCATGCTATGATTGTTGGCTGTTGAAAGAACATCAATTCCTAAATCTTTTAAATTACTTGCTAAGGTTTCTGGGGTATTAAAACGTGGATAGTTACTATAGCCTTTTTCTTTTTCCCTGCAAATGTTGTTTCTAGATTTCAATAGAAAATATCTGCAGAAGTAATATAATGTTTAATGTCTTCAAAAACATAAGAAAAAGTCATATGTTCCTGTTGAAGAGTCATATGCATCATTATATTGGGAATTATGACACATAATATCACCAATTACGCTCATTGATATGTGTGAGTCTTCCTTTTTTCTGAATAATATTTTGTTCAGTATTACTTTCTTCATAGACAGGTGTTGATATTGGTTTTTGAGATTTATAAAACAATATAAGAATTCTATAATAAAAGTATGATTATAAAAATATTTTGATTTTCTTTAATTTCATTGAATCACCTCTATACAGATAAAATAACATAATTAGACAAATTATGCAATATAAATAAACAAAGATTACATAAAAAGTGTTGTAAATGAAAGACAAATTGTGTTATAGTATATAAGCAAGAAAAAAGAGAAAATAGGAGGAAACAATGTTAACAACAAACGGAGCAGTGTTAAAGCAAGATCACTTTGGAGAAAGATTTATGAGGATTTTACCGTAATAGATACAGTAATAATGGGAAATAAAGAATTATATGACATAATGAAAGAAAAAAGAAGAAATATATGCAAAACCAGACTTCACAGAAGAAGATGGAATGAAAGCTGCAAAACTAGAAGAAAGATTTGCAGAACTTGATGGATGGAATGCAGAATCAGATGCAGCAATGCTTTTAAATGATTTAGAATTGTACCAGAAAATCATTATAAATTAATGAAAGATATAGAAGCAAGAGAAAAAAGTAAAAGTATTATTAGCACAAAGTTTATTTGGAAATCCAGATATACTTTTATTA
>VOFC01004180.1_pt1 | contig 11419 bp, 11 predicted proteins | sample 5384161 | NCBI WGS metagenome assembly VOFC01 (sample SAMN12384722, study PRJNA508395) | human gut metagenome | isolation source: healthy gut B | host: Homo sapiens | reverse complement strand
CTGTTGCCCGGCTATTTGGTGCGCGTTTCATACATTGCCTTGCGGCAATGGCCCGTTGCTCGGTGACGAACAGTCCATATTCAGGGTGCAATGCACCCGATTTTTGAAATTGTGTTTTGCCTATAAAGCAATCAACGCCTGCGATAGGCTAAATCAACCGTTGCTACGTTGCCGCACTTGAGACACTTTATGCGGATAGTGCCTGAACAGCTCTCATCTTTTTGGTAGAGCTTGTGTCCGCAAACGGGGCAAAACCTCCAGCCGATGCTGAATTGTGCCTGCTGTATATTGCTCAGTGGTTTATTTTTAAAAGGACGATTATTTGACTGAATCATGTTTATTCTCCAAATCGGATGATGTCCAATGGATGGCAGTGAATGGGTTTGCCTTTTATGACCTGCATCTGCTGTAGTCTGATCCTGATAGCAGACCACGATACTCCCATCCGCACAGCCATCTCCAGAATTTTTTCATAGTTCGGGTCAGATGCGGATTTGTACAGGATTCCATTCGGCAGGCACAGCCTTGCTAGTTCTATTTCGGCGTTGACTAGAAATGTTGGCATCAGCAACTCTGCCGCAAGGGTATTTGCCTGCCATTCCTCCCATGAGGGTTGTCCGTTTCGTTCCCGATAGGCAATGTGCCCACGGCACTTGACTGCTTTTCCATAGTCGTTCGGGAACAGGTCAGCTAAAATCTGGTGTGCCGCCTCATGCGCTATCGTGAAATTCCGGCATCCGGTGCAGCCGTCTGCCGCAAGGGCAGAATCGATCACAACGTCCTTCGGCATGAATATCTCTACAAGCTTTGTACCGTCCCCTAAAATTACGGTAAAACCGCATCTTTGAAAAACGGTCAGTCCGAGGACGCTGCCATCGCTACATAGCGGCAGCATTTTCACATTCAGCCCAAGAACAGCGCTTGCAAGCCGTTCAGGGTCAATGGGTTCCGGGGCATCTTTGCTGATCCCGAAGCGGGTATAGTACTGGTCGATATACTTACCCGCTATGCGCGAAAGGTCTGCGCGGGATAAGTACCTTGCCATTACGAAGCACGGCTTTCCGGCACAGAGCAGTAGGCTTCCACGAACCACTTGCCCTGCTCAAGCCAAAGACTTCGCTTCTGCCCGCAGATTAGACAGGTGAAGCAGTGACCTTTTTTCCGCCAAGGCGCGATGTGCCATGCCTGACTGCCAAAACACGGTCAATTCCATAAGTGCGGTGCTGCTGGACATCAACCTGCCGGACGGGAACGGTTTTGAACTGTGCAAGCTGATAAAGCCCCAGCACCCGGACACCATCGTAATATTCCTGACCGCCAACGATCAGGAGAGCGACCAGATACGGGGCTATGAGGTGGGCGCGGTGGACTACATCACAAAGCCCTTTGTGATCGGGGCCTTGCAGCGAAAAATCAAAGCCATGTTCGCCATGCTGGAACACCACAAACCGGCCAAGGACATTTACGACGACGGGCGGTTGTTTCTGGACTTCTCGGAGCAGACGGCTTCCTTAAACGGCAAGCCCCTGACTCTATCCCCGATGGAGTACAAAATGCTGAACCTGTTTCGTAAAAATCCCCCGGCAAGTGCTGACCCGTGGGCAGCTTTTGGAAAAAAACTGTGGGATATAGACGAGCGGTTTGTGGACGAACACACCCTGACAACCTCCATCAGCCGTATTCGCAGCAAGATTGAAGCCGACGGCGGCGCACCCTACATCAAGACCGTTTACGGCATGGGGTATCAATGGACGGGAGGCGAGGTAAAATGAAGTTTCAAAACCTCTCGGTAAAGCGGCTGTTTGGCCGGGTGGCAATGGAGCTTGTCCTCTCCATGTCCGGGATCACCATAGCTCTTTTTCTTGTGACAAAACAGATTGCGGTGCTGCTGACAGGCGGGGCGCTGCTGCTGTGCGCCATTGTAGGGATTTTTGTACTGACGCAGGCGTTTGGAAAGCGACTGTCGCAGTTTACCACTGACCTGTGCCAGACCTTAGACCACATGATCGCCGGAAATGAAGCGCCCCAGCGGCCAGAGGACAGCGAAACCCAGCTTGCCAGAATCGGGCACCGGCTGGCGAGACTTTACCAGATCATGCAGGAGAACCGTCGCCGGGTGGACGAGGAACGGCAGGAGTTACAGACCCTTGTATCGGATATTTCCCATCAGGTGAAAACGCCGGTAAGCAATCTGAAAATGGCGACGGACACCCTGCTGGAAAAGCCTATGACCGAGGCGGAGCGCACCGATTTTATCCGTGGAATCCGCAGCCAGACAGATAAACTGGACTTTCTCTTTCAGGCTCTTGTGAAAACCTCACGGTTGGAAACGGGCGTAATCCAGTTGAATAAGAAACCGGTCTGCCTCTTTGATACCGTGGCGCAAGCCATGAGTGGGATCGTGTATGCAGCGGAAAAAAAGAAAATCGCTGTATCTGTGGACTGCCCGGAGAATTTGACCTTTTCCCATGACAGCAAGTGGACATCCGAAGCCCTCTTTAACCTGCTTGGACAATGCGGTGAAGTACACCCCGGCAGGCGGGAAAAATCGCCGTGTCAGTGGTGCTGGGGAAATGTATGTGGAGGTCAAAGTGACCGACACCGGCAAGGGCATTTCCGAAAGCAATCAGGCTGCCATCTTCCGGCGCTTCTATCGTGAGGAAGAAGTACACGAACAGCAGGGCGTGGGCATTGGCCTGTATCTGGCCCGCGAGATCGTAACGCGGCAAGGCGGCTATATCAAAGTGGTTTCGGAGCCGGGCAAGGGTTCAGAATTTTCCATTATGCTGCCGACAAAATAAAACGCGGCGGACGGCCATTTCCGGCTGCCCGCCGTAAATTTTTTTGAAATGTCCGAGCGTTGTAACATTTCACCTCGATTTTCAATGAAATTTTTTGGCCGCTGTAACATTTCGCGGACATTTGGGTTTTACAATACCCTTATCAAATATGGAGGTGATACAACTATGACATGGCCTTTTGAAAATGACACCAGCGCCATTACAAAGAAGCTGGCGCAAAGAAGCTTCAAAGCCAACAAATTACGAAATATTGTTGCTGTAATAGCAATCGTTTTAACATCAATGCTTTTTACTTCTGTAACGACTTTATGTGTTGGAGCGATCCAGTCTATACAGACAACTATTTTGCAAATTAGGGGAACCAGCCCGTCCACTGGTACATCTGTAAATTGGATTGCCATAATAGCAGCCCTGTTTTTTATTATGATTTTTGTAATAACGGGCTATTTGCTCATTCGCAATATTTTTGAGATTTCTGTTGTTCAAGAAATAAAGAAATATGGCTTATTAAGAACAATCGGAACAACGGAGAAGCAAATCAAGCGAATTGTTTATAAGCAAGCATTTTGGCTGTCTATAATTGGTATATCTATTGGGTTGATTTTAGGATATATAGTAGGAATACTTATGCTTCCGTGGATTCTTAATTTTATGAAAGGCGAGTATCACAATCTTTCTGTGAACTTGAGTTTTAATCCTATTATTTTTGTCGTTGCCGGGATATTTAGTGCGATTACTGTTTGGGTGAGCATAAAGAAACCATTCAAAATTGCAGCTACGATTTCGCCCATTGAGGCAACTAGATACTATGAAAAAGACAATTATCATAGTGCCAACAAGAATCGTCTTTCGTTTAAGAATAGAATAATAGAAATGGCATGGAGAAATTTAAGAAGAAATTCAAAGCGTACCATATTTATCGTCTTATCCATGATACTCTGCATTATTCTCCTAAACAGTGCAATCGCAATCGGAAATAGTGTTGATGTTAAAAAATATGTATCTTCTGTTACCTCATTTGATTTTGTTGTGGCAAGCCCAAACACATTTTCTAATGTGCAAGGTTTTCGATTTAAAGATGATTCTGTTAGTAATGAAATCATATCTGATATTGAAAATAATATTCCTGTGCTGAACGGAAGTCGAATTTATAAAAACACTTTGGATGATGTCAGTGTTACTTATGATTATGGTAGTTTGGTCACGGAAGTATTAGACGAATACACAGAAGATAATCACCTTATACGAAGTGGTATGGTTGATGGCAGAACTTATCCAGTAAAACTCGGTGTTGATTATCGACCTCTTTGCAATATTTACGGGGTAGAAAAATCAATACTTCCTAAATTGAATTTCATTGAGGGAGAAACAGATATACAGCAACTAACCTCATATTTGGAAAGTGGAAACTATGTTATAGAAATTTCAGCGATCAACCCAAATGAATCTCCTGAATTTCTTTGTCCGCTCAATCAGGAAGTTACCATTTACAAAGATGGATTGCCTTATAAAACGGTTTCGGTAATTGCGCGTGCAGTGGTTGATTTTTCATTGGTAGAATCTCCGGGTAAGAATGTTGGCTACACTGATGTTGGCGGCGATTGTCCTATTTTCTATATGAGTAATGAGATGTTTGTGGAATTGTATAACAATCCAGCCATAATGAGTTATGTGTTTGATGTGGAAAAAGAACACTTTTTGCCAGCGACCGAGTACATCAATTCTTTGCCTACCGTTGAATACGCATCGTCTGAAACATTGGCACAAACTATGAATGGATTAAAACAAACTATTTTTATCATAGGTGGCCTTATTGGGTTTCTGTTAGGAAGTATCGGGCTTGTGAATTTTTCCAACATCATTATAACGGGCATTATAAACCGGCAACGGGAATTTGCTACATTAGAGAGCATCGGAATGACGAAAAAACAAATTAACAAATTGACCGTATTGGAGGGATTGTTTTACGCATTTCTGATTTGTGTAATGGGTTTACCTCTCTCTCTTATTGTTGCAAATACAATTCTTCCTACTTTCTTTAATCAACCTGACTTATGGCTGTTTACAATACAGCCTACGATTTTCCCGTTGATATTAGAGGGAATTGTTATTTGCGTTGTGGCGATTATAGTTCCTCATGTTTCGTTTCGCTATTTTAGAAAAACAAGTATTGTAGCTCGATTAAGGGTAGTTGAATAATAATTTTGAAATGTCCGAGCGTTGTAACATTTCACCCCCGATTTTCGATGAAATTTTTTGGCCGCTGTAACATTTCGCAGACATTTGGGTTTTACAATGACCTTATCAACAAAAAGTGAGGAGGCGTTGCAATGGAACAACCAGGGCATCGTCCCGCCCGTTGCCCTTGTGCTGGCGTTCTGGCAAAGGCTGGCCCAGCACATCCGCTGGACGTTTTGACTGCCCTATGTTCTCCTGTTTTGGGATGAACTGTTTACAGACTATTTCGATGTGCTGAAAACCGGCGCAGCAGCGTTCCGCATTTACAACAAACAAAGAAAGGATTGAATTTTATGAGAATTTTACGGAAAAAGTATTACAGAGCCGAATATCACCCGCGCCCTTGACGGCGTGAACTTCTCTTCTCCGTGAGGACGGCGAATTTGTGGCCGTTGTGGGAACCTCCGGCAGCGGCAAGTCCACCCTGCTTCACATGATGGGCGGGCTGGACACGCCCACCAGCGGCAATGTGATTGTCCGGGACAAAGAGCTGTCAAAAATGAACGATGAACAACTTACCATCTTCCGCCGCCGTAACATCGGCTTTATCTTCCAGAACTATAACCTTGTTCCAATCCTGAATGTGTATGAGAACATCGTCCTGCCGGTGGAACTGGACGGGGACACGGTGGATCAGAAGTTTTTGGACGAGATCGTTCACCTGCTGGGGCTGGAAGATAAACTGAAAAATATGCCGAATAATCTTTCTGGCGGACAGCAGCAGCGTGTGGCGATTGCACGCGCTCTGATTACCAAACCGGCTATTGTGCTGGCCGATGAGCCAACCGGTAACCTTGACAGCAAGACCAGCGCCGAGGTGCTGGGACTTATCAAGCGCACCAGTGCGGAGTTCCGGCAAACCGTTGTGATGATTACCCACAACAACGACATAGCCCGCCTTGCAGATCGGATTGTCCGCATTGAGGACGGCAAGATTGTGGAGTAAGGAGGTGGCAGGCTATGACATGGCCTTTTTTGAGAATGATACCAGCGCCATTACAAAGAAGCTGGCAAAGAAAAGTTTGCAAAGCGAGAAGCGCCGGAATCTGATGGTGGTGATTGCCGTTGCACTGGCGGCGTTTCTAATCTGCTTTACGGGAATTGTGTCTACCTCCCTGACACAAATGCAGCGCAATCAGGTTGTCGATACTTATGAGGCGGTCTGGCTGGGCGTGGAGGAAAACGACATTGAAACCCTGAAAGGACTGCCGGAGTTTGAGCGTGTAGGCGGCTACTATATGCTCGGTGAGGAACTTTCGGAACAGGGCTATCATGCGTCCTATGTGTATTGTGACACACAAATGATGGAGATTACCAAGGCGCAGATGGAGTTATTAGAGGGCCGGGTTCCTGAAAAAGCAAATGAAATTGTCGTAAGCAAATACTTTCTTTCCACCTATGGAAACAATGCCAAGATCGGGGACACTGTGACCTTAGACACCGAGAGTTTTCATGGTGATTATGTCGTTACCGGCATTACGAACAGTGTAAATGAAAAGGAAGCGAATACCTGCGCGATCATTCTTTCCAACGCTGCCCTAACAGAATGGAACGGGTTTGACCCGGCTGGCTATCGCGCCTATGCCCATTTCAAAAACAGCGATCAGTTGGGTGAGGAACTGATGACCTCTTATTGCAGGGAGATTGCAGAGGAATATCAGCTTCCTATGCCCAAAATGAACAGTAAGTATTTTGCCTATGCTTCTAAATCCTTTGATTTTGCACTGATGGCAGGTGTGATTGCCCTTGTTCTGATTGGCGGCTATATTGTGATCCAGAGTATCTTCCGTATCTCCATCAATGACAAAATCCAAAGCTACGGGCAGCTTCGGACGATTGGTGCGACACCAAAGCAAATCAAGCGGATTGTAAAGAACGAGGGACGCAAACTCGGCAGTATCGGGATTCTGATTGGCACAGTGCTGGGCGTATGCGGCGGTTTCCTCCTGTTTTCCAAGGGTTTTAACGCTGTTTCCTATGTGGCAACGGTTATTTTAACGCTCATAAGCAGTTGGATCATGGTATCTGTTTCCATCCGTAAGCCGGTAAAAATTGCGGCAGGGATTTCCCCGATTGAAGCCGTCCATTTTACCCCGGCGCAAAAGGACATCCGCAGCCGGAAAAAGAATATCAAGCTCAATCCTGTTTCAATGGGAATTGCGAATTTTAAGCGTGACCGAAAAAAGACCGTTGCTATTGTAGCCTCATTGAGTTTGGGCGGAATTATCCTGCTTGTGGTATCCTCCATTGTTTTGCTGCGCTCACCAGAGGCGCTTGCAAGACAGTTTTTCCCAGACGGCGACTATAAAATTTATTTGGATTCTGAAATGACAGAAGAAAAGGTTATGGCAGCGGGAAATCCGTTGAATGAAGAATTAAAACAGAAAATCTTATCTATTGATGGTGTTACAGATATAATTCCAAGCAGGCAATCTCTCCATGCAACTTATAAAACAGAGATTCATCAAGCTGGTGGTATGTGCGATATGCTGACCGACCAGAATTATGCGGTAGTTGAAGCGGCTCTGACAGAGGGAACCATGCCAAAAGATTCCCGTAGTATTGTAATTGACTATAATGTGCTAAAGCAGAATGAGGATATGGGTGTTGGTTCAACAGTTGAGATTTTTTTGGGAGAAGAACAGCCATCCGTTTCTGTTACCATATCGGGGTTATACGCTCCTGCAAAGGTATATTCAGGACATGGCAGGATGCACTTAGATGGGGCAACTCTTTTTGCACCAGAAGCGTTGTTCCACGAACTGCACCCGGAAATCACCTCTTTTGACTATTCATGGAGCATTGTAAATGACCCTAAAAAACGGACTATGTGGGAGCTGAATTGAAAAATATTGTTGCCAGCCATAGTAATATTGCCTTAGATGAAATCAATACAGTGATTGAATATGAAGAAATGACAAATTCTTTTGCGTTTGGCAGTATGGAGATACTGTCATGGCTGGTATTTCTCTTTGGCGTTATCAACCTGATTAACACGACACTCTCTAACCAGATCGCCCGAAAGCAGGAAAACAGTATTCTGCGTTCTATCGGCCTAACACAAAAACAGCTATGTAAAATGAACATCTGTGAGGGGCTGTGCTATGCGCTCTTTGCAACATTGGCAACGCTGATCGTTGGGCTTCCGGCTTCCATCTTTGCTTGCAGAAAAATGAGTGTAGGAGCTTTTGCCGGAAATGTAGTGCCTTACAATTCCCGGTTTTGGAAATGGGGCTGTTCATTCTGGTATTGTTCGGAATGGAGCTGATCTTGTCTGTATGGACAATCCGCAGACAGAAAAAACAATCCCTGATCGAACAAATGCGGGCGATGGAATAACCGTATGGGATCGGCGGGGCGGCGTGTGCTGCCCCGCTTTTTTCGCCATTTCTCAAAGAATTTTTGAAATGTCCGAGCGTTGTAACAATTCAGCCTGTTTTTCTTGTCGAAATCAAAGGCACCTCGGACATTTATAGTTCTTCCAAAAGTTTGATGATAATATTACCATTCATGGAAGAAGCAATCTGTTATTGCAATAATGCGAAATTGACGATAGAAAGTTTTTCATATCTCGGTCAGCTCAACAATTACATTACTCTGCTGATACAGCCAGTCCGTAAATTCTTTCGGGCTGGCCGTTCCTGTTTTTACAGCCTTTTTTCTCTGTAAGGCTTCTTTCTTAAAGTCGGAAAAGGAAGCCTGTATTTTTTCCAGACGGTCAGCCGGAAAGCCTGCGGTATTTTTTACCCGGTTTATTTTGTTGCGCCAGTTCTGGCATTCATTTTTATAAAGCAGGTCATAGTTATTTTCTCTTGACCTCTCGTCAAATTCCCGCTTGTTTTGAAGCGCCTGTGCTTTTCGGCACTTGTCGCTGCACAGCTCATACCGCTGGCTCTTTGCCAGAAAATATTTTCCCACAGACCTTGCACCGCCGGAAGCAAAGCCCCCAGTCATTCAGCCTGTTCAGATAATAGGTAATCAACGGGTAGAGGGACGCATAGGCAGACACACATTCTTCTGTGCGCCGGTTGTCCGGGAACCAGAGGTCAAGCCGGGTATCTTCTGACGGTGCGCCTTTGAAATAAAGGCTGCCAGCTTGAAAATGTTTCGGTTTTCCTGTCTCCCTGTCAAAGCTCATGGTTTCGTTTTGGAATACCCCGGTCAGTCTGCTCATTTTATCCATGAAGCGGTCACAGGCAGCGTTACGGTCATGGGGTTCTCTGGCAAGCAGATAGCTGTTCCAGATACGGAACGCCACATACATTTTCAGAGGGTCGTTGCTAAGATATTTCTCCCAAAGAAATTCGCTTGCCGCCTGCTCCAGCTCCGGCTGTTTCCATCGGTTGGAGTGGAGAGCTTGCCGCAGCGGAGAAAGCCCGTATAAGTTCCAGTCTCTGTCCGTGTCACGCTCAAAGTTTATCAAAAAAGTTCCCAGTGGGCGTGTCATATCACAAAGCACCTCTGCGTTTTGGCTCCCGTTCAGACGGAAGCGGATCTGCTGTTCTTCCCCAATCAAAATCCGCTCTTTCATTTTCTTCCTGTCCAGCGTCAGGACAAACAAAATCCTCTCAAAACATGGCTCATGCCGTATAAACTGATTCTCCATCCCTATCCCCTGCCTTTGTTTATGGTAATTATATAATTCAGTTATATCCGTTACACTCATGGTATCGCAGAATCATTGTTTTGTCAAGGATAGTACGCTATGATGATTGCGGTTGGTAATTTCGTACCGCACAGTACCTTGACAAGTGAATGACCGTCCAAAAGGGATATGACCGGCAGGAGAAGTGACGCATTCGGCGCACCAATGCAGGGAAACACCGCAGGAATGGGGCAGGAAAACGGCTTTTGGGGAGAACGGCAACAGGAAGCATTTTAACCTATTTGATTTATGGGAGGAACAGAATGAACGATAAAAAGAGATTGAACAGCTACGAGGATTTACCGCTGGTTCTGGATGTGGCGGACATCCAGCGGATTATGGGAATTTCAAGAGCGAGCGCCTATGAGCTGGTACACACACCCGGCTTTCCGGCGTTCCGCAGGGGCAGGCTTATCAAGGTCAGCAAAATTGCTTTCTTTGAATGGATGGCAAAAGGCTCCGAAACCGTACCGGGAAGCGACAAATAAGCGTGAGGTATCATTCCCTGACTTGCAATACTGCCGCACTTTCCAAAGGGGCATACAGAGGGAAAAAACTTAAAAATGATACCGAGACGCTACATCAAAACAGCCTATCTGCGTACATCAGATAGAAACGGAGAAAGGAGCCGGTTATGGCAAGAATGAGTAACAAGCGGCGGTTGGAATGGTCTTTCTTCTTAAATGACCGCAGCCGTATCACTTACAACGAACTGTGCCGGAAATGCCAGCACGAATGTAAACAGAGCTTCCGGGCGGTTGTGGTTGACTGCCCGAAGTATCTTTCCAAGCGTTCCAAGAAAAAGGACAAGACTGCCGGAAACGGCAAAATCCCTTAGGAACTAAGGGCGCACTTCTATACATAGTCTAAAGACCATGTATCGTGCGTCCTGCGGAGCTTACCTCTGCCGCTGATAAAATCAGCAATCCGAGGTCTGCGTTCGCTTCGCTCCGACAAGGTGGCTACACCCCCTTGCGCCGCTAAAGCGGCTATCCCTGTGTACCCTCCGAAAAGAGAAATCCGCTCTGCGTTTTTCCCTTTCATCGGGTTTTATAGAAGCACTGACACACAGACTGTCTGCGGATGGTCTTTCTTTATCTTATAAGCAAAGGATGTGAGAACATGGAAAAATCTTTGGAACAGTTGAAGCAGGAATATGAAAAAACCACTGTCCTGCTGGAACAGGAAAAAACGGAAAATGCAGCGTTTGAAAAACCGGCAGGCGTATCTGGAAAGCGGTTCCCGGAAACAGAGGACGCACCGGCTGATTACCCGTGGGGCAGCCGTTGAGAGCATTGCGCCACAGACAAAGGAGCTGACCGAAACGGAATTTTATTCCCTCATGGAAAGCATTTTGAATCTGCCGCAGGCGGAGCATTTCATCCGGTCTGCCGCAGAGAACCACGCCCGTATTTCCGGGCAGGAGAAAGGCGGTGACTAAGGATAGCACTTTATCATTTTTCAATCGCACAGATCAAGCGCAGCGCCGGTCAGAGCGCCATTGCCAGCGCAGCCTATCGAGCCGGGGAGCGTCTTTACAGCAGCTACTATGGAGAAGTCAGCGACTACACCAAAAAGGGCGGCGTGATCGCTTCGGAAATCATGCTGCCGCCCCATGCGCCGGAAATATATCTTGACCGGGCGACCCTCTGGAATGCTGTGGAGAGCTGCGAGAAACATCCAAAAGCACAGCTTGCCTATTCCTTTGATATTGCCATGCAGAATGAATTGACGC